>JAEEGK010000538.1_pt1 | contig 94528 bp, 73 predicted proteins | sample 8958771 | NCBI WGS metagenome assembly JAEEGK01 (sample SAMN16246547, study PRJNA631951) | gut metagenome | biome: gut microbiome; feature: rumen; material: SC-attached | host: Bos | place: Iran: Karaj | collected 2018-10
GACTGGCCATAGTAATCAATTGATTCTTTATATAATCCGGAAACCCAAGTTGTCTTTATCCACTTTAAACTATCTTTTATATACAGAATTATAAAATCATCTACCTTAATTTCTAATGAATTTTTTGTTATATTACCATTTTGATCCGTATAAATCGCATAAAAATCATGAGTCAACGCCACAGTTACACCCCCCATTGTATTTTTCCAAATGATACAATTGTACCGCCAGAAGCAATATCGATATATTTACCATTTTTATAGTATCGGGTTACACCTTCCGTAAAACCATCTACGTGTTTTTTTGTAGCTCCCTTAAATTTGAAGCAAAATTTTCTGCTTTTCTAAGGTATTCTTTACTATTCCGTGCACCAACTTCACTACCGTGTTTTTCATAATGCCTTTCCAAAGAATCCTTGGATGATTCAATACTTCCCTTGTTCCATTTGTTGAATTCATCATCGTCATCGTCGGGCTTCTTCGGGTTCGGATTGGGACTGCCACCGCCGCCAAAAGTATCCGCGAACCAATTGCCAACAGCATTAGCCGCTTCGCTGACAGCATCTGCGGCGTCACTTAGAAATTCACCTACAGCCTCTATTCCGGCATGGACACCTTCAACAAGTGTTTGTGCTGCGTCGTGAATAATCTTAGCACCATTGTTCAGTGCCTTCTGTCCTTCGGGCGAGGCCAGCCATTCAGCGGTTACGGTGACTATTGCGCCAGTGACTAAAACTATCGCAATAAAATCTAACGCATCGTCTACACCTGCAATTTCGCCGCTCGGGTCAACGTATCTTACCGGATTATTGTTGCAATACACATACCAGTTATTGCCGTCATGCACCGGATCTTCCGTCAGGAAGCGGCCTAAGCGCGGGTTATAGTACCTCGCTCTCAGGTAATAATCCCCGGATTCCGCGTCGAAGTATTCGCCGGAGTAGCGCATGGGGTTCGCGTCGGACGTGGTGGGCGAGAGCTCGACACCGAAAGCGTCGTAGGCGTAAGTTTTGGTTATGCTGCCCGCCGCCTCGGCGAGCGTGTTGCCGAGACGTTGCCTATGCTCATCTCCTGCTTGGTAAGGTCGGCAACGGGGTCGTATGTATATTTTACCACGTTGTTAAGGTTGCCGTCAATCGGCGTCATTGTCTGAGCGAGACAGGCAAAATCATCGTAGGCATAGCCCGTCGCGCTGCCCTTTGCGTCCGTCGCGCCGAGGACTTTGCCCTGCATATCGTAGGTATAGCGGCTTACGTTGCCCATTACATCGACGCAGCTTCTCCTATGTGTACCGAAGCAACCGGTGCTCCGTCTTGCATCGGTACCGGAGCCGGTGGGAGGCAACTAAGCAAGCCGGAGTTCGGTTTCCATCATATGGAACCCCTGCTGCTCAATCATGGCAGCGAAGACCTTCTTTTGCCAATTGTAATAGTTTTTTTGATGTCGTGTTCCGCACACCAGCGGCTTACCGAACGTTAGCTCCATTCCAGCAGGTGGTTCTGCCTGATCTTGCTCCGGTTCGTCAGTCCTGTCATGCCTGTGCCTCCTGTCTGTGAAACTCCATGAGAATGCCATGCGTTCTCGCAGGCCGTTCGAGATAATGTCAAAGACTCCCGCAGATTTCTTCTTGAATCCATGAGAGGCCCTATTCATTCTCTCGTCAGGCGCCACGGTGCAATCCGCCCTTTTAATTTACGATCACGCTCAAATGTTCATTAGCATTTTCCCTTAAGTGGCTCAAGTAAATATCAGCATTCACACGCCGTATAACGCAAAAGCGCCGCAGGTCATGGCTCTGCTTATCTGCAAAGCCTGCCTGCGGCGCTTACTATATGCTGAAGGATTTAAGCTATGCTTCGCTGCTCTTCCTGCGCGGCGTCACGGCGCTATCTGCTTCCGCAGCGCGGGGTCGACCACGCGGGTCACGACCGCCGCCATCTGCTCGCGGGTGATGGGAGCGTCGGGGGCGAAGGAGCCGTGGAGGTCTACGCCGGTCAGGATGCCCGCGTTATAAAGGCGCAGGATCGCCGCGTAGTCGGGGTCGTCCGGCGAAACGTCGGGGATAGAGCTTACGTCGTTTATGGCCATGAGCGCTTCGTCCGGCATGGCGGCCGAGATCATGGCGGCGAACTGCCCGCGCGTGATAGTGTCGGTCATGTTCTGTTCTTCATCCACGAAGAAGCCGTAACGCTCGGCGTAATCGGAAAATACCTGATATCCGCCCTCACCCGCGTCCTGCTCGAATTTGCCGCTGCCTCCGAAATACAGATTATGCAAACGCGCCGCGATCTCCAGCGCTTCGCTGAGCTTCAGCTCCTCGCCTACGCCGAAGTCTCCGCCGCCATTGTCCGGCAGCAGGCCGTAATTTACAGCGGCGCGGATGTTTTCCGTATACCAATCGCCGCTATCAACGTCGCTGTAGGAGCCCTCCGTATAAGTGTCGGAGAGCTTGAAATTGCTCATGCTGCCGCCTTTCTCGGGCTCGACCGGGTCAAAACGCTTCTCTGCCTCCCGGTCGGGCTTATTTGCAGCCTCTTCGTCGCTGCGGGACTGAGCGGGAACGTGCCGCGCTCTCAGCTCCACATCCGGGATGAAAACCTCTGTATCCTCCGGGTCGTCCGGGTCTTCAAGAGTCGTGATTATCAGCTTGCCGTCCTTAGGAATGAATTCATAATATTCATCATTGTAAAATACCATTACTTCGTCGTCAAATTCAAATTCCTCGTAAGCCGGAACGAGAACGAGCGTATATCGCCAAATCCCCGCGCCCGGCGCAGCCGGAGCATTGCGGGAAATAACCGTATCGCCGCAACTCCAGTATTCATCCTCCACCTTTACGAAGATATTCGGGTTCGCCTTTGCCGTGAAGGATATTTCCTTGCCGTAGGCTATAGTCTCGGTAATGTCCGTCAGCTTAGCGCTTGCAATCTTGCCGTTAGCGGCGGCTATGATCAGCTTGTGTCTCTGACCTGCTGAAAGCGTTGAAACGCTGTCCGCGGGCTCCACGGTTATCATTTCGCCTTCTTCCGCTTCCTCGCTGTATACGATATGGGGCGCCGTGATGGTCACTTCGGTCAACTGTTGTTCCTCGTCCTCCTGATTGACTACTCCGCAGAGCGCCGCGCTTTGTCCGGTTGCCATCAGGTCCCCGGTGATGATATTTATGCTGTTATCCGCCTCGCTGAACAGAATTCCGTAGCTTATTCCGGACTTTGAGTCTGCTAAGGCGCCGATAGTTCCGCCGGGTATCAGCTTTTTGAGATTAGCTATCGCCGCACTGGACTGGTCGCCGGAGGCATAAGTTTCCAGCGCGCAGTTTTCGGCTACGGAGATGGTGCCCTGATAAGAATCGATCGCGACGCTTTGCCCATACGAATTATACGCCATGGCGAGCAGCTTGGAGCTGCCGGTCAGCGTCAGGTCATAGGAGCCGTCAAATCGGATGCCGATAGAATTAAGAGCGCCCATCACTGCGTTCGCGTTAAGATATGCGCTGTCCCGGAGAGCGATGCTGCCGGAGATATATAATCCGGTGCTTTCATTTTCGGTTTCGCCGCCTGCGGCAGAAAGATCCGCGTCGTCACAGAGGAGAATCGCCGGTTCAGGCTCTGTTTCCTCGTCATCATCGGCCGAAGAGCAGGCAATATCGATGCCGATACTTCTCGGCGCCTTTCCGCCATATGCTTTCAGCTTCAGCTCAGCGGTAGGCTCCTCGCTGTCGTCGTTTTCCATGACGATCCGTCCCTTATGGATATCGACGCCGCGGCTTACGCTTCCGGCCTCTCCGCCGTGAGCCTCCAATTGCCCGCCGTTGCAGATACGGACAATAGAATTTTCATCTTCATCGGAATCCTCGGAAACATTCTCTATATTATATTCCGTATTATCCAGCTTAAAGCCGCAGCTTTCGTATGTTGCCTTGCCGCCGCGCGCGTCCACCTGACTGTCCAGACCGATCGTGACATCGTCTGCCACGTAGATTCCGTAGCTATTGCGTCCTGCTCCGCCCTCGGCGCTTACAGAGCTGTACCAATCTGCCGTATTCAGGCTCAAGGCGTCGATTCCGGTGCTGTCACCGCTGCCGGAAATATCGCCGCCAACGGCCTTCACCGTGGCGTTTTTTACCGTAATGTCATAGCAATCGATTCCGGTGCTGTCGCCGTCGCCGGAAACATCGCCGCCGGAGGCTGTCACCATGTATTCTGTGTCGTCTGTTGAGTCCGGCTCCTCAGTGAGCTTTATCGAAAGATTATCGCAATCAATGCCGGTGCTGTCGCCGTTGCCGGAAATATCGCCGCCGGCGACTGTCACTATGGCATCCTCTATCGAAATATCATCGCAATCAATGCCGGTGCTGTTACTGTCGCCGGAAATATCGCCGCCCGCGACTGTCAAAACGCTATTGGTTAACGAAATATCATAGCAATCAATTCCGGTGCTGTCACCGTCGCCGGAAATATCGCTGCCGGCGACCATCAGAAGGCCCTTGTTTAACGAAATATCACAGCAAACAATGCCGGTGCTTTTTCCTTTGCCGGAAATATCGCCGCCAAAGGATATCAAACAACATTGATTCTCTCCCGTAATATTCAAGCAATTAACGCCAATGCTCTCACCGTCACCTTTAATACCGAGGGCGGAGGATGTCACAAAGGAGTTGTTTAAATATACATCCCAGCAATCAATGCCGATGCTGTGGCCGACGCCTTCACTGCCGCCCCAGACCGCCACCTTGGCTCCTTCAATTATCGAAATGTTTTTGCAAGAAATGCCGACGCTGTAATGGTCGTCAGCAACATCGCCGGCAACATCGCCGCCGGAGACTATCAAAGAAGCGTTCCCGCCGATAGTGAGACTGTATTCTTCACCCGAAAGCTTGATGCCTACGCTTTGCTTACTTGCTGTTCCGGATGTGATATATAGTGTGGAGCTTCCCTCTTCGTCATTTTCAGCGCTCGCATCGGCATCTTCTATTATTGTTACGTTGGCGCTCTTGCTGTAAATGCCGTAGATGTTTTCCAGATCCGTTGCCGTTGCCGTTGCCGTCAGCACGGTTTTCCCGCTGAACTTTATGGTCAATTCTTTCGTCCCTTCATACCAAATCGCGGCGGCAGTGGAGCCCACCACGTGCCCGGCGCCCGCGTATATAAACTCGTTCAGGCTGAGGACCGCGTTATCTGCGTCCCAGGTCCATCCAGTGCCGCTTTCGCTGCTGCTGCAGCATTGCCCGCCGACCCAAATCACGTTGGCTTCCGTTGCCGACGCCGCGGGGAGCAGCGAGACGAGCATGACCAAAGCCAGCGCGATCCCTGATGCTTTTCTTCCGAATTTGCTCATTGTGCGTTCCTCCTGAAACTATGAATTTGACTGTCGCTGATTTACTCCGTCGCGCCGCGAGCATCAGCCAGGCGCATGAAAACCGTGGCAAGCTGCGCGCGGCTCGTATATACTTCGGGACTGAGCCTGCCGCCGCCGACGCCGCTGATAAGCTTTGTGGCTGCAGCCCATTGCATCGCCTGCCTGGCCCAGTCCGATATCCTATCCGCGTCGATGAAGACGCTCAGGGCTTCGGCGCCGTCGGAAGCCGCGCTCTCGCCGAGACGCTCGGCGCGGCGAAAAATGATAGTGACAAGCTGTTCGCGGCTGATATTGTCGCCCGGGCCGAAACGTCCGTCGCCGTAACCGGAAACAAGACCCTGCGCCGCCGCCCAGTGGACTGCTTCGGAAAACCACTCTCCGTCAGGCACGTCGCTGAAGGATGCTTCTCCGCCCGCTTCCGGCATTCCCTCCATGCGCCAGAGCATCGTGACAAGCATTGCGCGGCTTGCCGGGCCGGAGGGGGAAAACAGGCCGTCGCCGACGCCGTTCATCAAGCCCCTCTCCAGCGCGTAATGTATGCCGTCGTGGTACCAGGCGCCGGGCTCCAGATCGGAAAAAGCCGACAGAGGGCAGGAGGCGCCGCCCCGGCATTCATTATCAGAAGGAGGCTCTTCCGCCGTGACAGGCTCGTCGGAGCTTTCGGCGCGCGGCATATACGCAAGAGGAATAAAAAGCGTGGCAAAGCCTTCGGCGTCGCTGCTGATAATAAGCTCATAATCAAACGCCGTTTCGGGACGCGGCGCAGGAACGGAAAAGCTCAGGCTCCCGCCGCCTTCCGATTGCTCTGCGAAGAGAATGCCGTCGTCCGGCTTGCGCCTTAAAAGGAGCAGATATTGCCGCCCTGCCTCCGTCCTTTTCAGCGTTACCGCAAGCGAAGCCGAGCCGGGGTAAAAAACCTCTTCAACGCCGCCGACGGTGCGCCGGACGGCGGCAACGGCGTCGCCCGCCGGAGAAAGCGGCACGATATCCACCCCCGCGGCCTGGCCGAGACGAAAAAAGCCTGAGCCCGTATCCTCAGCCGCTCTGACAGGCAAAAGAAACGAAAACATCAGCAATAAACACAGAAGCAGGCCGATTAATCTCTTCATAACATTTTCTGCACCTTCCGAACCCTGAGCCCTCAGAGAAAAGAGCGGGCATGTTGTAATCCTATACTTGAAGTATACGCTATCCTGCATGTTATTTCAAGAAATATAGTCGCTGCAAGCAAAATTCTCAGAAAAAGCACAATTTTTATACATAATTTATGTATAAGATGAAGCGCAAAAAAGTCGCGACAATGTTGAAAATAACTGGCGATAATGTTATAATTAATTTACAATTTGTTTCTTGCGTGTGATTCTTCGGAGACTTTTCCTCGGCAAAGCGTGTCAGGTGAGGGTCTCTTGCGGCGCTGACACAGCTTCCGCTTTGCCGCCTCCCCGGCACGATCCGAGGCAGAAAACGGGGGCAGTGAAGCGTCCTACGGAAAACGCTCACGCGGCTTAACAATATCATAACAAATTCGTTTTTGTTATACTCGGAGGTAATGGCTTGAATCGGCTGCTGCATATTGCCATTTGCGCGGCGTTGGCTGCGCTGCTTGTTTGCGCGTTCCCGGCGGAAGGCAGGGACGGCGGGCGTTTCATAGTGAAAACCCGTGATGAAGCCGCCCTCTCGGCTGCTGCGGATACCTGCGGCCCGTTCGCGGTTGTTGACGAGGAGGAGCTGCGCCGGCTGCTGCTTTCCGGCGCGCTTGAATGGTATGAGGAGGATACAACCGTCACCCTTTTGTCGGAGGATGCGGAGCTGTCCGGCGCCATTTCCCCCTGGTATTCCGACGATATGTGGCATCTGGACATGATAGGCGCGGCTGCGGCATACGAACAGGGCGCGACAGGCGCGGGCATCCGCGTGGGAGTGCTGGATTCCGGCATCACGCCGCATGAGGACTTTGCGGACCGTCTGGCTGAGGGCTGGAATTATATCGACGGTTCTGCCGATACCGGCGATGATTTCGGCCACGGCACCAGCGTGGCGGGCCTGATTGCAGGGCGGAGCCGGGAGGGCTTTGTCGGCGTCGCGCCGGACGTGACGCTCGTTCCTCTGAAATGCTTCAAGCAGAAGAGCTCCAAGATAAGCAACGTCATTAGCGGGATCTACGGCGGCGTGGACGATTTTGGCTGCAATATACTAAACCTCAGCCTCGGCTTTCCCGAGGATTCTCCCGCGCTGCGGGAGGCCATCGACCATGCTGCGGAAATGGGCGTGCTTATAGTTGCCTCGGCGGGAAACGGCGGCTCGGCCGCCCTCAGCTATCCCTCGGCCTATGACAGCGTGCTCGGCGTCGGCGAGGCGAGAAACGACGGCAGCGTATCCCTGCGCTCAAACCATCACAAGGGCGTATATCTGCTCGCACCCGGCGAGAAGCTTACGACGACTTACTACAAGGGCGGCTACACGGAGGCGAGCGGCACCAGCTTTTCCGTGCCTTTGGCGGTAGGCGCGGCGGCGGCGCTCTGGAGCGCGAGACCGGAGCTTGGCGCGGCCGATATCATGGAACTGCTCGGACAGACGGCGACGGATGGAGGAGACCCCGGTTACGACGAGTATTACGGCTGGGGCATTCTGAATGTCCGCGCCGCGCTGGAAGCGGAAAAAAGCTGGACGCCGTCGGCGGCGGAGGGCGTTTCCATGACGCTTGTCGGGGAGGGCGCGGCCGTTTGGAACAAGAGCCCGTCGCCGCTGGACGCTTACCTTTTGGCGGTGGAATATGACGATGCCGGCCTGCAAAGCTCCGTCGGGGTGACGCCGCTGCATCTGGAACCCGGCGAGCGCGTCGTGACGCCGATCCGCAGAGGAAAAATGCGCCTTCTCCTTTGCAGCAGCGAATTTATCCCGCTGGCCGCTCCGCTCGATGCATAATGTGTCGGATACCCTTGCTCAAATCAAGCTCGGGCAGATAAACCATACAATGGGATGCAATAAAATGAAGAATTTCTGATTTTTATTGACTATATAGAATAAATGAACAGGAGGAACCGATTATGTGTTTAAAGAAAAACAACCCCAAGCCCCAGGATACGGAAGAGTCTAAGGAAATGAAGCCCATCTCCGAAGAGGAGCTCGAGGGCATCAGCGGCGCGGGCAACCCCTGGGATAACGTCGAGGGAGTGCCGACTAACCCTATTGATGACAAAATCCGCGAAAACAGCCTCTACTAAGGCAGAGCCTCCAAGCTTTGCGGCGGAATTATGCGGCGCTGCCCCCAAAAAAGCGTGACCTGATTTCTCTCACCCGCTTGCAGCCCCGGCGGTCGATCCGCCGGGGCGGGGACGGAGCGCGCTCATTGACCGATAATATTCGTGACGCTTCGGGAAAACCGGGCGTTTCACAGATGATAAAAGGAGCCTGAATATGAAGAAACACCTGAAAAAACTGTTCGCTTTTATCTTGGCTTTCATCTTTACTGTTCAGTTGTCAGAGGCTGCGCTGGCAGCGGCGGCGGAGGAGCTCCGCATCGTGCTGGACCCCACGAGCCAAATCGTGCTTTCCACCCCGGATGATCTGGCCGCGGGCAACTGGTTTTTCATCCGCGAGCGTCAGCTTGAAATAAGCGAAAAGAGCGAAAAAAAGCTCTACGTGCCCATCCAGCGCACGGGCGACCTCAGCGAGGAAGCCAGCGTAACGCTGAAGCTGGCCGACATAACCAGCCATTACGGCGTAAACTACAAGGCCGAGATTTTTCGCGTGAAACAGGCTCCTGTGGCAGAGCTCGGCATCTTTTCCCTGGTTGACGCCATACGCGAGAACCAGGATACTCTTGAAGAGGTCCCGGAGCTCAGCGAGGAGGAGATGGCGGAGCTTATCGAACGGCAGGGCTCCGCGGACATCACGGACGCATCCGGAAACAAGCTCGGCAGCGTCAGCGTCGAGGGCGGGGAAGAAGCCGCCGGCGAAAGTCCCGAAGCAGAAGCCGTTACGCTTGTTCCCGAGGAGATAGCGCCTGTCGCGGAGGAGGGCGTTTCGCCCGCCGAGCCGGAGCCGTCCCCCGCAAAAAATCCCCTTCAGGCTGCCCGCAACGCCTTTACCGGCACGGTCTCCGACCGTCAGCCGATGGAGAGCAGCATCTCATGGATGAGTCCCGCTCTTCAGGAAGTTTACGATAACGGCGGCGACAGCCTTCCCGAGCCCGAGCAGGAGGAAGAAGTGACGAACTCCATCCCCGGCTATCTCTTCAAGCTGGACTATGCTGCGGGCGAGAGCGTAAAATTCCTCGTTATCACGCCGCTCTATTCCGATAAATCAGACGGCGACAGCAGCGTAATGCTCACGCTGGAGGAACCCGGCGGCAGCTTCTTGCTGCATGAAGACTTCTTCACCAGCTACGTCATGATAAAGGACGAGGATGCGCCGGAGGAGGTCGTCGTGAGCTTTTCTCAGGCTGAGTACAGCGCTGAGGAGGGCAAAGTCACGCTGACCGTTACCCGCGAGGGCGCTATAAACGAGATAGTCACGGTCCAGGTCGCCACCTACGACGGCAGCGCCATGCAGGGCGATGATTATTCCGGCGTGAGCGCGAAGCTCTACTTCCCGATGGGTCTTGAGAGCCGCACGCTGGAGATTCCCGTAGGCGAAGGCAAGGACGAGAAGGACTTTTATGTGACGCTGACCCCGGTAAGCGAATGCACCACCGGCATCGGCACCGCCCGCGTGGTGATCCCCGCGGCGGAGCAGGAGGCGGAGCTCATGGTGTCCGACGCCTATCTGGACGACGCCTTTACGAGCATCGAGAGCTTTGGCGGCGCAACGATCATCGGCAGCGGCGGCGTCTTCAGCGCCACCGACAAGTATGAGAGCGTCGGCCTTTGGTTCAATAACAACTGGGGCCGCGAGACCTATTTCTATGACGGCATTCAGCTCACCTGGTCTGCTGACGTTCCGAGAAACTTCGGCGGAATCCTTAAGGTCATCTCCCGGACCTCGGATGACGGCGGTAAGGATTATACGCAGAAGACGATCAAAGAGATCGATAACAACACGTTTGAGGGCGTTCTTATCGGAAACAGCTTCAGTTACGAAACGGTCGAGCACTACTTCGGAGAAGCGAAGAACCCGTGGTATTACGGCGTTTATACCGCCCGCATTAAGTCATTTGGTGACTTTGACTGGCTATACTCTCCCTCGACCGTGACCGTCCATTCTCTCCAGCCCATCAAGCGGCAGTTCACCTTTGAGGTCCAGCCCGCCGACCCGCTTAATTTGCGGGGCGTTCCCAAGGACGATGAAAAGCAGCTCAACGGCGTTTACATCAACAGCTCCCTGACCGATGCCTCCGTCACCGTGCGCAGCGGCGAAAGCTTCGCCCTTACGGCGCAAAACAGCAGCGAATACAGCCGCTTCGTGGGAATCGACGCCGTTGCGGAAGACGGTTCCACCTACCGCATCGCCAACTCCGCTCCCGGCACCCGCACCATGAACGTGACGGTGACGCAGAGCATGATCAACGCTCTCGCAACCCGCGACGGTTTCGTAAACTGGACGAGTAATTCCGGCACCCCCGGTTCCATGAAGGGCACCATAAAGATCAAGCCCGTTTTTGAGAAGATTCCCGCAAAGGTTCGTATAGACGACGGTACTTACGGCAGCTTTGAGGGCCTGACGAGCGGCGAACACGATTACTATCTTGGCGAGCGCATCACCCTCAAAACCGTGCTCAACGATCGCGGACAGGCTGCCGGCGCGCGCGGCTCCGGCATCGGCTATTACAAGGCCGAGAGCAAGAACGGTATGCGCCTCGATCAGTCCAACAACTCTCCTTATCTCAACTCGGAGATGACGAAGGTTTTCCAGATAGACCAGCCCTACACCAGCATCTGGCCGGTTTTCGATACCTCGGGCAACGCCGTAACCATACAGGTGAGCGCCAAGGATCTGCAATACTTTGACACGACTAAGGGCATCCTTGCCCTTGACCCCAACCCCGCCTATAATCCGGAGGCGGATACATGGACCTATATCGTTGCGGACGACGCTGTGGTAAACAATGTGATGCTGCTGGTCGCGCCGCTTGCGGAGAAGTATACCGATTGCGTCCCGCTCTGGCGCGATACGCGCAGCAGCACGCAGTACTGCGGGCTTATGTTCCCGATTCGCGTGGGCACCGACCGGGAGGAAAACGTCGTCAGGCTGTCTGTCAGCTCCGACGTTAACAGTATCTTCCCATGCGCGGTATCCGGCACGGTACAGGCGCAGGAGATAAACCTTGCCACAGGGCGTCCCGGCGGCAAGCTCAGCCCGGCGAAAAGCGCCGTGGTCTATTACGGCGCCGGTTCCGCCGTTACTGACGGCAGCGGAGCTTTCACGCTCCCTGCGGCCCGCGTCGCAGCCAACACTGCGGTTCGCTACGCAGTAAGCTACAACGGCGCGCTGACCATCTGCGAGATGCGTGCGCCCGGCTATAACGCCAAGACCGCCCAAAGCGCTATGAACATCGGCCTCGTGGAGATTCCCTCCTTCTCCACGCTGGGAGCGCATATTCAGGATGTCTATGCCATCCAGGATCAGCATTATATGTCGGACGTGAAGATTCTTGAGATGAACGGCCAGAAAACGGTGCTTGCCGCCCGAGTCAGCCCCGGCGAGGGCTATATGCTGGACGGACAGAAGCGTCAGGAGAACATTCTCGGCGTCACCTTCTTCTTCCAGAACCCGCTGACCAACGAGCTGCACGGAGAATTTGAGGCGGAATACGACGCGGCTACGGACACATGGCGCGTTGACCTTAAGGAGTTCAAGCCCGACAGGGCGGATGAATACAGCTACGGCGACGTTCTGTACGCACAGATTACCACGGACAAGCAGGTGGCTGCGGTCTACGACGCAACGGGAGAAGTTACGCCAAAAATGTGCTACGACCCGGTTTCAACCGGCTACTCCGTAATCAGCGACGCAGACTACGACCCGACTACCTTCGACTATAACTTGCCCGTGGACGCAGAGAGCGTGTTCGGCCCCGGCGGTATAATCGAGCAGGGCGGCGGCGACCCGGAGCTCTGTGACGCTCCCTATGACACGGCGCAGCTTCAGGGCAGCAAAACGCGCACCACCTACGGCGAGTTCCCGTTTATCGGCGAGCTGAACTTCATCCTCCATGTTGCGGCGGTGGTGGGCGGCAACGCCCGTGCCCGCGCTATCGCGGATCAAATGTTTGCTTTGCTGGACAGCGACGATGCGGAGCTTCAGGGCGTTTCCGACCTGCTTGAAGGTCAGGTTCGCGTCGGCATTGCCATGAAATTCGGCAGTCTGCCTTACGGCGGAACCCGCTTCGTTTTCGCCCTTACCCTCACCATGGGCAATTCTCTCTGGGATCAGAACATGTCCAATCCCTGGCAGGACACCGGCGCCGCCGCGAGATTCTTCTCCACCAGTGCAACAAGCGCCGAGAACTGGAGGGGCGGCAGCATGAAGAGATACTCCAACGGCTTCTTCGGGACGGCAATGTTCTCCATGAGCTTCGCCATAGGCTTCTATATCGACTTCGGCTACCTGAATATAACCACCACCGATACGGATACAGGCCGCTCCGAGACCCGGCACGCTTGCGTTTATCTGGGCGGCGGCGGCGTAGGCGGCTTCGTCGGCAATCTCTCGACCACAGCGCCGCTCCCGAGCCCCATCCCCATGTACGCGGGCGTGGAGCTGGACGCCACGATAATGCTTTTCCTTGGCGCCAGCAAGGACCCGAACAAGACGATTGAAGCCTTCAAGGAAGACAAGAGCCTGGATGGCCTCGATTTCGGCTTCCAGTATCAGCTTACCGGCTCGGTAACCGGCAAGGGCGTTCTGGGCCTCGGCTTTGACCACGCTCTTGGCCTGCGCGGAAACCTCGGCTTGAAGATAGAGATGTGCTACAGCCCCACCTTCCAGCAGTGGTTCCCCAATAACTATTACTTTAAGAACCGACCCTTCAGCTACGGTTCAAGCCTCGTTATGTCCGGCTATCTGGATGCGGTGTTCGTTAATATTCCGCTGGCCACCTTCTCCTATCCTCTTGCGTATCAGGGCTATCTCTGGCTCTTCAACCAGATGCGCATTGGCGCCCGCGTGGTAAACTACGTTCAGGAGGCTATCAACGATCTTCTGGACGAGGGCAAGGGCGACGCTGAGGTGATACGCCAATGCACGGAGATGTGCGACGCTGTACTGCGTAAGATCGAACGCTTTGAAAACCCGCAGTCGGAGGCGAACAGACTCAGAGATTACGCCTTCAACAACAAGATAATAAACTCCTTTGAACACCTCGCCTCCCAGTCCGCGGAGATAGGCGGTCTGCTCGGCATGGCAGGCAAGCTTCTTGACGACGAAAACGCCGAAACGCCCTCCTGGTCCGTCCAGCCTCACGTGGAATCCAAATGGGTAGCCGGGGACAGCGCGGAACTGATGGCGGCTTTCTCGCCGGTAAGCTCTTCACAGGTGGTGCAGGATTCGCGCAAGCAGCCCGGCGCCCGCCTCTTGGACATCGGAGAGAATCGCATGCTGCTTATATTCCTTGACGACGACAGCACGCGCCCTGAAACGCAGGCAAGTGTTCTTAAGTACGCCATATATAATACCGAAACCGAACACTGGGATGTAACCCCCACGGCAATACAGAATGACGGCACCGGCGACTATATGCCCGACATCTGTGACGCGGGAGAGAACGTTATCATCACCTGGATATCCACCGCTCCGGGCAAGGTTCCGCAAAGCAGCGATGATCCGACGAACCATATGGATATGCTGGATGTGTTTACCGTTCGTGTTCCCAAAACTACGCTGAGGTCATCCGGCAGCATTGACGCCAATAGCATCGAACAGCTCACGAACGACGAAGTTTACGACTCCATGCCCAGAGCAGTCTATGACAGCGACAGCAAGGACATTCTGGTGCTCTACACAAAGACCGCGCCGGACACAGATTATACTCCCGGCTCCATCGACCGGAAGCTTCTGGATTACGCCGTCGGCGGTGAAGAGATGTATTCCGTCAATGCATATATGCTCTATAACGGCACTAAGGAAGACGGCGACCCGTATGAAGTCGGCTGGGTGCGGAATAACATCTACCCCCAGGAGGCCAGCTTCACTGACCTGGCTGCACAACAATCATTTATCGCACAATGGGGCGGGCAGCGCTTTGTCCGAATCAGCATCGACAGTGAGAACGACCCCGCCATCAGCGAAATGACTGTAAGCTGCGGCTACAATGGCCTCGCGGTTTACGCCTACACGGTGGACAAGGATCTGGACCCGAGCTCCAGCGATGATAAGGAACTGTACATCCAGTTCTATGACTTTGCAAGCCACAGCACCTATGTTCCGATCCGTCTGACTAACGACAGCGTTTCCCAGACCATGCCCACCTTGACGCGCGCGGGCGGCAACACCTACCTTTTCTGGCTGGAGGACGCTAAGGAACTGAAATATATCGATGTCTCCACTATGCTCAAGAGCAAAATCTGCTATGACGAAAACGGCACCAACTGGTCTTATGCCGTCAAGGCCGACGGCAGCTTCGCCGAGGGCTACACTCTGCCTGTCTACACCGTCGATATGAGCTCTATTACCGGCGACGAAGGCGTGGAAGGCCTCACCGGTTACACCGTTCTCAGCAACAAGACCGAGATCAACGGCAATCCCTACGACGACCTGTACGTCATCTGGACCTCCGGCGATACCTATGAGGCCAAGCTTACCGGTTCCCGAACCGGCGAGACACGTACCGAGACCTGCAAGGAGATTTACGCCGCTGCCCTCATTCACCATGATAACGGTGAAGAGAACGGGAACCAGTCGTCGGCTGCAAGCTGGTCCAAGCCATATCTCCTGACCAATGACCACAAATACCACGACGGAGTTACCGCCGCAGTGGACGGCGCCGGAAATCTCTATCTGGCGCACAGCGAGTTCGGCATGACCTGGCACGGGGACGATGAAGAGTGGCTCGGTGAGCATCTGACCGCTCGTACCGATCAGAACGGCGAAACCTATTATGAGGGCGACTGTTATGAGTACAGCCCGACAAATCTTGTGCTTACCCGCTGCGTCCCCGTTGGCAGCCTGGAGGTCACGCAGCTTCTTGTTTCGGACGAGACACCGATGCCCGGCGAGACCGTTAATGCCACGGCTCTGATAGAAAACGTGGGTCTGACAACTGCCTACGGCTGCGATGTAACGTTCTACGAAACGAAAAACGGACGGCGCGGCAGAGAGCTCGCCTATAAAGAAAGCAACGACGAAATTGTTGCCAATACCGGCAGACGCTACAGCTTCAGCTGGACCTTGCCCAACGACCTGAAGGGCATCGGTATCGAGTGCGTCGCCACCGAGCATAATCCTAAAGGCGGCAACTTCGACCCCGTAAGCAAAGAGTATTCTCCCATCAAGACGGAGTCTGAGCTGACCGGCGAGATCCTGAGCATTACGCAGCAGGGCGACGTCTTTGAGGCTGAGATATCCGTCGTGAACAGCGGCAATATCGCCGCCGAGCAAGGCAGCAATGCCAAGCTTCATCTTGAATGTCTCTACGGCAATGCCAAGGAGGTCTACAGCGTGGACGATCAGACCCTTGCAAATATCGATCTGTCCGAGCTCGCGCCCGGCGCAGAGCTCAGCAGGACCGTTACGCTGCAAATTCCGGCATCGGTCTTCGATTATTGCAACTACGACGCCGTTACGCTTCGCATCTTCTCCCCGGACCTTAAGGAACTGCATGAGAGCGAGCAATATTTCGTCTGTCTGGACGAGCCCATGGGCCTGAAGCTGGGCGACGGCAGCAACAGAATCATGCTGGTCGGCCAGAGCGTACCGCTCGAAGCAAGCTACGCCCTCAGCCCCTTCGGAGCCGAAAATGCAAGCGTAGTCTACAGCTCTGCAGACCCGTCCGTGGCAATGGTTATGGATAACACGCTGGTAGCCGTCGGCGCCGGCACGACTTCCCTCACCGCAACGGTGCTTCCTTACGGCACCAGCACCTCGGTGGACGTTACCGTTTCAAGCGGAGCGGGAGGATATACGCCGCCCGCAAGCTCCGACGGCACCTCCGCCCCCATACCCGCGGCGACCGTCACGGTTACGGCGGAAAACACGGACGCGGCTATAGAATCACAGACCGGCGCTTCGCTCGTCATAGACCTGAGCAGCGAGACTGAAAAAGTCGGCACGGCCGAGTTCCCCGCCGCACAGCTGCAAAAGCTTGCCGACGCGAGCTCCGGCGAAGACGGCGCGGCGCGCGTGGAGGTCGTGCTGTCCGCAGGTACCGTCAAGCTAGACGCCGACACGGTCAAGACGCTGGCAGACACCGGAAAAGACGTTTCCGTAACCGTAAATGACAACGGCAACGGCGCGTTTACGGTCGAGGTGAAGGCGGACGGCAGGAGCGTGGACACCGGCGTTAAGGTCGAACTGCCTGCTGCGGACAGCGGCCAGGTGCTGGTTATCGTGAACCCTGACGGCACGGAGGAAATCGTAAAGAAATCCGTCGCAGCCGATGGTACGGTTTACGCGGATATCCCTGCCGGGTCGACGGTGAAGCTTGCCGATAAAGCGAAAGAATTTTCCGATGTGCCCGGCAACGCATGGTACAAGGACGCGGCTGATTTCGTTTCGAGCCATGAACTGTTCCAGGGTACGGATAAGGGCTTTGAGCCCGGTCTTCCGATGAGCCGTGCCATGCTGGCTACCGTGCTCTACCGCCTGGAGGAGGCCGAGACCTCGGATAAGAATTCCTTTGCCGATGTTCCGGACGACACATGGTATACCGACGCGGTGACATGGGCAAACGGCTCGGGTATCGTCACCGGCACAGGCGCAGGCTTTGACCCGGATGCCCCCGTTACAAGGGAGCAGATCGCAGTCATGTTCTTCCGCTATGCGGATTATCTCGGGCTGGATACCGGCGCGAGAATGCCGCTGGACGGCTTCGGTGACGGCGATGCAACGGCATCATGGGCGACAGATGCCATGCAATGGGCTGTAAGCGTCGGCCTCTTCCAAGGCAACGCTGACGGCAGCCTGAATCCGACAGGCAAAGCCACCCGTGCAGAGGTTTCCGCACTCCTGGAACGCATGGTGAAGCTCATCGTAACGTAAAGCGAACGCTTCCTGCGCCGAAAGGAACCGCATAAAAAACGATAAAAAACGGGATATATTTGATATATTTACGGCCGCGGGAAACAGCAAACCGTTTTATCCATCAAAGAACCACCCTTGAGAGACTGCATTCAAGCAGCCCTCGAGGGTGGTTTAACGTTTCTTAGGGCAACACCGCATAATTCTGGTGCGCAGATTGCGCAGTCAGAATTTTCGTCAGATTGTTCAAAAAACGCAGGTAATACTTTGTGTATTGCCGAGTATTTTTGGACGATATGACGGAATATTCTGCAAGTAAGATATGTGCCGGGAATTATGCGGTGTTGCCCTTAGTCTTTTTTACCAATCGGAGTCCCAGTCGGAATCGCTGCTGTCCCAGGAGTCCCAATCGTCGTCATCGTCGTAGTCCGAGCTGCCCCAATCCCAGTCGTCGTCATCGTCGTAGCTTGAACCGGAGCTGTAGCTTGAACCGCTGTCGTAGCTGTAATTGATATCGTCCCATGTCGAGGATTCCTTGAAATCGCCTACGTCCCAATCGGAGCTCCAATCCTCGCCGACGCTGTAATCCGGGTATTCGTCCTCATCTACAGGGACGGAGCCGGCGGCGTACCAATAGTTGGTGTCGTCGTTATCGTAGCTGTAATACCAATCGCTGCCGTAATGGTAATAGGTTTTTCCCGTGTCGTCGAAGCGGTAATATCCGTCGTCCGTGTGGGCAAGGTAATCGCCGAAATAGCCCAGCAGGATAATCACGATGACCGCGATAATGATGTTCCGCTTGGTAAAAATCTTTCTCTTCGGGCGATTATTGCGCGGCGGAGGCGGAGGCGGCGCTTGCTTAGGCTTCCCGTCCGGGTAAATGCCGCGGTTGTGGCATTCCTGCAAAAGCTTCTGGTAAATCTCTTTTACCGCGAATTCCTCGTCCGGGCCCTCATAGCGGACGGCACGGCTGCCGTCGGCCTTGTTTTTGTATACTACGACCTTATCGCCGTCGCGGTAAATGCCGAAGGCGCGGGGCTCTTTAAAGTCCTCGCCTATAAAAAAGCGCATTCGCAGGAGCGGCATTCCCCGCTCCGCGCAGTATTCCTGCAGTTCCGCAATGGTTTTGGGATTGGTTATTTTCTTCGGGCTGTCCGCCACGTAAAGCTCGTTCGGCGCGCCGCAGCCGGGGCAGTTCTGCTCATCGGAACGGACGGTCGAGCCGCAATACGGGCATTTGCTTGTTGACGCCATACTGCGCCCCCTTGTCTCCATAAAATCAGCTTATGTATTGTAGCACAGTTTTACCGCCCGGTCAATCATGTATAAACGCAAAGACGCCGCAGGCTGCGGCCTCACATAAACAAGACCCGCCTGCGGCGCTGTATGCCATATTATCGCGGTATTACCAATCAGAGTCCCAGTCGGTGCTGCCGCTGTCCCACGAATCCCAGTCCGAGCTGCTCGAGCTGCCGGAATCGCTGCTTGCGTTTATGTCGTCCCATGTCGAGGAATCCTTAAAATTACCTACGTCCCAGCTTGAGTTCCAGCTATCGCCGATGCTGTAATCCGAATAGTTGTCAACCGGAGCCTGATCGGCATGGTACCAATAGTTATAATCATCGTTATCGTAGCTGTAATACCAGTCGCTGCCATAAAGGTAATAGGTTCTGTCGGCGTCTTCAAGGCGGTAATACCCGTCCTTCGTATGCCCTATATAGCGTGACAGAACGCCTATAATTATGATGGCGGCGATAATGAGGAAAATGCTTTTTTTGCTCAGGCGGCCTTTGTTGTTGGCAGAGCCGGAGTGGGGCGGCGTTTGACCCTGCGCCGGTTTCCCGTCCGGGTAAATCCCGCGGTTGTGGCATTCCTGCAAAAGCTTCTGGTAAATCTCGTTTACCGCGAATTCCTCGTCCGGGCCCTCATAGCGGACGGCGCGGCTGCCGTCGGCCTTGTTTTTGTATACTACGACCTTATCTCCGTCGCGGTAAATGCCGAAGGCGCGGGGCTCTTTAAAGTCCTCACCGATGAAAAAGCGCATGCGAAGGAGCGGCATTCCCCGCTCCGCGCAGTATTCCTGCAGCTCCGCAATGGTTTTGGGATTGGTTATTTTCTTCGGGCTGTCCGCCACGTAAAGCTCGTTAGGCGCGCCGCAGCCGGGGCAGTTCTGCTCATCGGAACGGACGGTCGAGCCGCAATACGGGCATTTGCTTGTTGACGCCATAGTGCGCCCCCTTGTCTATGTATTATGTGTATACGATAATTGATTAACTGTTATTTTATCATGCTTTACCTGCACAGTCAAGGCAAAGGCAGTTTGTGAACAAACTGTAAAATTCCGAGTAAGTATATTTTTTATATTGACTCTTAAAAATATATGTATTATGATAGACCCGTCTAAAAGGAAGGGAGAATGGGCAAAAATGGACGAAAGGAAAATGACGCCTCAATGCCGGGATATCTGCCCCTGCGATTCGCAATGCCCCATCGGGCGGGTCATATCCGTAATCGGCGGAAGGTGGAAAATGCGTATCCTCTGCACTCTTATCGTAGACGGGACACAAAGATACAACGACCTCGTCAGAAAAACCAAAGGCATCACGAGCGCCATGCTGTCCTCCTCGCTGAAGGAGCTTGAGGCGGACGGTATAATAACGCGCAGGCAATACGAGGAGATCCCGCCGAGAGTTGAGTATTCCCTTACGCCGCACGGGCGCGAGCTTTGGCCCATCCTTCACCGGCTGGTTCACTGGGTAAACGGCGAAGAATTCGACGGCGAGCACGAGCTTGACGAGCTTAGAAACGGCACAGGGAAATAATAACCGAAAAGGATGTAACAAACCATGCAAGAGCAATTCGATCTCCAGAAGCACATTGAGCAGGGCGTGGAAAAAATCGTCGCGGACACGCTCAGGGCAACTCTGAAAAACCCTCGCGAGAGCGCGTTTATGATGAAGTTTGCCGCCGCGAGCCGCAAGGCCTCGAAGCTCCGCCTCAAAAACGAACGGGAGGGGCTGCACGTTCCGGGCTTCCTCATCGCAAGCATAACCAGCAGCTGCAACCTTCACTGCGCCGGATGCTACTCCCGCTGCAATAACGCAACGGTGGACGCCGAGCCGGTAAAGCAGCTTACGAGCCGTGAATGGCTCAGTATATTTGAAGAAGCGGAAGCGCTCGGCATAAGCTTTATTCTCCTCGCCGGAGGCGAGCCGATGCTCCGCCGCGATATAATCGAAGCCGCCGGGAAAATGCAGAACATAATCTTTCCCATTTTCACCAACGGCACATTTTTAAACGAACGATATTTTCAGCTCCTCGATTCCTGCCGCAATCTTATACCCGTGCTGAGCATCGAGGGCGGCAGAGAGGCCACTAACGCTCGGCGCGGCGAGGGCGTTTATGAGCAGGTGACCGAGAATATGGAGCTGTTTCGAAAAAAAGGACTCATTTTCGGCGCGTCCATCACGGTGACGACGGAGAATTACCGGGAGGTCACGTCGCGCGCATTCCTCGACGCTCTCGCGGAAAAGGGCTGCAAGCTCGTTATTTATGTCGAGTTCGTCCCCGTGACGGAGGAGGCGGCTTACCTCGCTCCCGGCGATGCGGAGAGGGCGTATATGGCGGAGACTATGGACGCTCTGCGCCGGCAGTATGATGAGCTTGTGATGCTCTCTTTCCCGGGAGACGAGCTTGCCATGGGCGGCTGCATGGCCGCCGGGCGCGAATTTTTCCACATAAATTCCCACGGCGGCGCGGAGCCCTGCCCGTTTTCGCCTTATTCGGATATAAACGTAAAGGATACGTCGCTTAAAGCGGCGATTGCCTCGCCGCTGTTCCAAAAGCTGCAAGCGCAGGGCGTTTTAAGCGGTGAACATGTCGGCGGCTGCGTCTTATACGAAAAACGCCGCCAGGTGGAGGCTCTCGTCTCCGCGATAAATTAAGGGGGTCATGCTATCATGAACGATATTCAAAAATCGGAGCTTATCCGCCGCAGGAGAAGCGTCAGAACCTTTGACGAAACGCCGCTGCGCGAGGATGACTCCAGAAAAATCATGGATTTTGCCAATATGCTTCAAAATCCTTATGACGTAAAAATCGAATGGAAGCTGCTCAGCGCCGAAAAGAACGGCCTTTCCTCGCCCGTAATTGCCGGAACCGACGCCTTTATCGCCGGGAAAATGCTCCGCGTCGAGCACGCGGAGGAGGCCTTCGGGTACAGCTTTGAAAAGGTCGTGCTCTTCGCCGAGAGTCTCGGCGTGGGGACAACCTGGATCGCCGGGACGATGAACCGCGCCGCCTTTGAAAAGGCGGTGGGCTTGGCCGAGGACGAGGTAATGCCCTGCGTCAGCCCGCTCGGCTACGCGGCGAAAAAAATGTCGCTGAAGGAAATTATGATGCGCAAGGGCATCGGCGCGGACAAGCGCATGGATTTCGGCGAGCTGTTTTTCGACGGCTCCTTTGATAAACCTCTTTCGCCCGAAGCTGCGGGGAAGCTGCGTCTCCCGCTCGAAATGGTTCGTCTCGCGCCCTCGGCGGTGAATAAGCAGCCGTGGCGCGTCATAGTTGAGGGCGGCAAGGCGCATTTTTATGAAAAGCGCAGCAAGGGTTATCTCAGCCCCGACGGCTGGGACCTGCAAAAAATCGACCTTGGCATCGCGCTCTGCCATTTTGAGCTCGGCGCAGAGGAAGCGGGTTTAAAGCCCTCCTTCTCCATAGAAGACCCCGGCATAGACTCCGGCGAGCTCGTTTATATCGCCTCGTACAGCGTTTCGGAGTAATTACATTTAATTGAAGCGCCCATCATATACCGCTGTGTCCGCGATGTAGCGGCTCTGTATCGCCGGAACATAATAGACCCCGTAGGTTTTGAGGCCGAGCGCGCTCCCGGCGCTCTCCGCCTCCGGCAGCTCGACATAGAAGCGGTAATACGGCATTATCGTCTTTTCCGAGCGTCCGCCGCGGTAAATAAGCTCCGCCTTCGCGATATATTCTTCCCCGGGCATCGGGTACGGCACGCTCGTCAGGTATTCCCCGGCAAGGAGCTTTTCCCGCGCCTCAGCCGCTGAAATGATCGGGTAATCTCCGAGTTTTTTCGCCTTTGTCAGGGCGTCGCTCAGCCGGATGAGCATTAGATGGCCCTCGTCGTCCGGGCAAAACTGCGCCGCGCGCAGAGAATAGTTTATTATAGCGTCGGCGCCGCCCTGCGCCGAATCGTAGACGTAATACTCGCGGATAAATTCGCCGTAAATGTTATACTCCCCGCGCAGGGCCGTCTGCGGCTCAGCAAAGCCCAGAAACGCGGCGTATTTTTCCGTAAGGTATGCAATTACCGCCTCGGCCTCCTCGCGCGTGGTCTCCGAATGGGTGAAATGATACTCCGGGGGCAGGGCATAGTTTTCCGGAAGCTCATAAGTCACCGTGCCGTCCGCCTCGACGCTTATCGTCCCGGCCTCGGTTTCGGCGCGGAGGGCGTAAATCTCCGCGCCCGGAGTTACTGTGCCGTTCTCGTCCTTGGTCTCGTTCGTGCGGCGCTTTATTTGAGTAATTTCCAGGCCGAGCGAGGCTGCGGCATTTTGCAGTTTTTGCGTCATTTCTTCTTCGTTCATGCCGCGCGGAAATCCCGCGCCGGAAGCGTCATAGCAGCCGTTTTCGTAGACGGGCAAAGTCTCAAGCGCCACGCCTTCGTTCCACGGATTAGCTGTTTCAAGCTCGTCCGCGCTATGATACATAAGCCCCTCAAAGCCCATTGAGCCGCCCGGTGCAGAGATCATAACAAGCGGCAAATCGGGGGCGTTGCCTCTCTGCACGCCGATATTCAGCGCCGCGAACGCGCCGCCCGCGAGCAAAACGAGGCAGGCCGCGAGCGCTCCCCATTTTATAGGCGAGCGCTTTTGCCTCTTTTTCGGCGCGGCCTCGGCAACAAATTCGTCGCGGACGCCGCCGAGCGCATCCAAAATATATTCGCTCTTCATACTTCGACCCCCTCCTTTTCCAGTGTTTCTCTAAGCTTGCCGCGCGAGCGCATGAGCAGCATTTTAACCTTGCTTTCGCTTGCGTTCAGCCCGGCGGCGATTTCCTTCACCGGCATCATATACCAGTATCTTTGCAGGAATACCGTCCTTGCCTCACGCGGAAGCGACGCAAGAAATCTGTCAAGTATTTCCGTCAGCATCATGGTCTCAACCGTTCGTGCCGGGTCGTTTCCCGAAGGAATGCATTCACTAAGTTCCTCAAGCGCCGCCTCGATTGCTCCGCCGCCGCGCTTTGCCGCGCCGCGTTTACGCCATTTGTCTATGGAAATCCTGCGGGTTATTTTTCCGAGATATGCCGAAAGGAGGCTCGGACGCTGCGGCGGAATGCTGTTCCATGCGGCAAGATATGCGTCGTTCACGCTTTCCTCCGCGTCTTCGGCGTCGGAAAGGATATTATAGGCTATTGTGCGGCAGTATCGCCCGTATTTCTCCGCAGTTTCGGATATTGCCTTTTCCGAGCGCGCCCAGTACAGCGCGACTATCGCGGCGTCGTCCGTCATAGCGTCGCCTCCCCTCTGTCTATATAGTCGTAAAGCAGCCCGCGCAGGTCACAGCGGCAGCGCAAAATAGGCGCAGGTTTTCCCGCGCCTATTTCATTTATTAATTTCTTAATAATCTGCCTTGGCGATGTTTTTCCATGTCACATAAATATGCCCGACGGCAAACAGGAACGCAAAGCCCACCAGCAGCCAATGGCGTAGAAGCAGGCCGCTCAGCAGGAATATTAATGCCGGCAGGACGGCAAGAGCCAGGGCCCGCGCCGCGGTTCTTTTCTTAAAATAACAGGCAAAAACGGCCCAGTACGCCGCCAGCAGGCACCCGTTCCCGATAAGGTAAAGAAGCATTTCAAGCTCTGAAGAAAAACCGAACTTCCAAACCAGCAAGGGCAGCCACATCAAGGTAATGCAGCCATATCTGCCGAGCTGCTCTGTCGCGTTCATGAAACGGTTCGCGCACAGATTCTTTTCATCTCTATTTTTGAACGCATATACTATATTCGGCAGCAGCATCAAAGCTACAATAACTGCGCCGAAAATGTTAATCCAGCCAAATTCCACGTCGCAACCTCAGCACACCGCGGCTTATCTTTTCCCGCCGAAGAGCGTATTCATCAGGCCGCGTTTGAGGATTTGACCTCCGGCGTTAATTAACTGGCGCTCTATCTGCGTCTTGCGGCGCTCCACCTGTTTATCATAGGCCGCCTGCTTGCGTTCCTGCTCCTTCTGGCGCTTTTTCTCCTCGGCGGCGGCCTCCTTCTGCTTCTGCGCCTCAAAGGCCGCGCGCTCCTTTTCAAGAGCGGCGCGTTCAGCCTCCAGCGCGGCGCGCGCTTCGTCCTCCTCGCGCTGTTTTTCAAGCAGCTCGTAGGCCGATTCGCTGTCGGTGGCGGCGTCGTATTTCGCCATACCGTCGCCCGCCATGCGCTGCCTGCGCGTTTCGGCGGAGCAGGGCGCCATAAGGCTCTGCGGGCAGATTATTTTCACGCGCTCCGTAACGCCGGGAACGCCGTTTTCGTCCAAAAGCGAAACGAGCGCTTCGCCCACGCCGAGCTCGGTAATGACCTCCTCGGCCTTGAACTCCGGGTTCGGGCGCATGGAGCTCGCGGCGGCGCGAACAGCCTTCTGCTCGGCGGGCGTATACGCACGCAGAGCGTGCTGAACGCGGCCCGAAAGCTGCGCGAGAACGCTGTCGGGTATGTCGGACGGGCTCTGCGTGACGAACCATACCCCCACGCCCTTCGAGCGGATGAGCTTCACCATCTGTTCGATCTTCTGCACGAGCAGCTTCGGCGCGTCTGAAAACAGCATGTGCGCCTCGTCGAAGAAAAATACAAGCTTCGGGCGCTCAAGGTCGCCCGCCTCGGGCAAACGCTCAAACAGCTCACTCATGAGCCAAAGCAGGAAGGTCGCGTAAAGCTTCGGATTTCGCGCGAGCTTCACGCAGTCAAGCAGGTTGATTACGCCGCGCCCCTCCGCGTCAGTGCGGATAAGGTCCATTATGTCGAGCCCCGGCTCGCCGAAAAACAGCTCCCCGCCCTGCGCTTCAAGCGGAATGAGCGCGCGGGTGATGCCCCCGAGCGACTGCGCCGAGACGTTGCCGTAATCGGTGAGAAGCTCAGCGCGGTGCTCGTTTATGTAGCGCAGCATGGCCTTGAGGTCCTTCATGTCGGTGAGGATAAGGCCATGGTCGTCCGCGACGCGGAAAATGATGTTCAAAACGCCCTCCTGCGCCTCGGTAAGCCCCAAAATGCGGGAAAGCAGCTCCGGCCCCATGTCGGACACGGAGGCGCGTATCGGGTGACCCGCCTCCTGATAAACGTCCCAGAATGTGACGGGATAGGGGCGATATTTAAAGGTATCGCGCAGGCCGAATTTATCTATGCGCTTCTCCATGCCCTCGCTCGAAACGCCCGCCTCGGCAAGCCCCGAAACGTCGCCCTTAATGTCGCAGAGGAACACGGGCACGCCCGCATCGGAAAAGGACTCCGCCAAAACCTTCATGGTTATGGTCTTGCCCGTGCCGCTGGCTCCGGCGACGAGGCCGTGGCGGTTCGCCATGCCGGGCGCCATATTTATTCGTTTTTCCCCCGCAAGTCCGAGGTAAATGCCGTTTTCCGTATACATATCAGATTCTCCCTTCCCTTTGAGGAGTTTTTGCACCAAATATTATAATATTTTTTAATGCTCTACGCAAGGGAAACTATGGCAAAAACGCCGTATAACCCAAATCGGCGGCAAAATTCTCCCGAATTTACATGGAATTCACATTTATAATGTAGAATACAGAAAAAACGTAAAGGAGTCATTGAGATGAACACATTGGTTACGTATTTCAGCGCCGAGGGCAACACCGCGAGGCTCGCCAAACAGCTCGCCGAGGATATCGGCGCGGACATTTTCGAGATTTCCCCCGTCGAGCCCTATTCCAAGGCTGACATAAAGTGGACGAACCCGCTTGCGCGCTGCAACCGCGAGAAGATAGGCAAAAAGGATGTTCCCGTGGCGGGAAAAATCGAGGATTTCGGGCGCTACGAGCGCGTTTTCATCGGCTTCCCGATTTGGTACGGCTGCGCGCCTAACGTCGTGAACACCTTCTGCAAGGGCTATGACTGGAAGGGCAAAAAGGTGGTTATTTTCGCAACCTCCGGCGGCAGCGGTATCGGCAAGACCGCCGAAAAGCTCGCGCCCTACATCGAGGGCGCGGAAATCGCGGCTTCCGTCCTCGCGCACAATATCTGGGAGATAAAATCCGTCGTCGAAAAGCTGTGATAAGTCCGCGACTTTCTGACGACAAAACGACGTCATGCTTTTTCGGCATGACGTCGTTTTTTAGAGCAAGCAATATTCGCTTCATCAAGGCGCCGGGCAGCGCCAAGCTGCTAAGCAGAGCCAAAACATCAGTCAGCGTCCGTGTAGGGCTTGTTCGGCTCGATAAAAATGCCGCGCTCTGCGCTCCAGCCGACGTTGAAATCAAGCGCTCGGCCAAGATCACGGAGCTGGTAGTAGGTGTGTGCGCCGCCATTGTCATCCGCGAGCTGGAAGGCCGCAAAGGATTTTGCTTCATCGCCAACATAGGTTGGTCGGGCATAGTCAGTGTAAGGACGGTCTCCGAAGAACGGGACATTGCCCTCGCTGCCATTGGGATGCTCATAGGCCGCGCTGGGCGCAATGGTAATGCCGGTCTCGGCGGACCAGAGTATATCAAACTGTGCAGCGGTGCCGTTCAGCAGCGATGCCAGGTCACGAAGCCGGACGTAGTTGGTGGGGTTGCCGTTTGTATCCTTGAGGGCATAGGCTGGGAGCTTCACCTTTGCGCTGCCATTCAGTTCGACCATCTGCATGCTCTCATAGGCGATTTTTTCCGAAATTGCCTTCTCGGGCGCCTCAATCTTCACATAATTCTTGCTGGTGGGCATAAGTCCGCCGGAAAATGTCAAAGAGCTTACCCGATTGTCGAAACCCCTGTCACCCTCAGTGAGCACAGTGCCGTCGATCACGCTGAACATGCCGCTGTCTTCCATACCGACAGCGCCGCCGCGATTGCCGCCGGTACTGGCCGCTGTAAACGTTCCAGCACTGACGCTCAGCGGTCCTTCCATGACGTACAGAGCCCATTTGGTGATTTTAGAGTGGGAATTATTCATTTCAATGGATACCGCGCCGCCGGTTTGGATATAGGAATTCACCTGCACCATGCCCTTGATCTCCAGTGTCGCGCCGGGCTCCGCCGTGATTGTGAGCTTGTCACCGAAAATGGCACTGTTTCGCAGGCTCTCTCCCATCACACGGTCCGCCCCGGTATCAATAATATTGCTGCCTCTCAGACAGATGGTGAGTTGCCCGTTGAATCTGATTGCCGGGTGCTCTTCACTGGCATACTCCGGGTCGGAGAGTCCCTTCGTAAGCTTAGCATTAGTGAGCGTCAGCACGCCGGTGTCCGCATCAAAGCGCACCGTGCCGTCCCCCAGCACATCCGTCGGGTTCTGAACGGATGAAACCTCCGTGTCGTTAACTCTCAGATCCGTTACGCTCTCCTGCGCTGCTGCGGTAGCAGGAAGCAGACATAGGGCAAAACAAAAAGCTATAATTATCGAAAGAAATTTCTTTTTCATAGGTCAGCCCTCCCGTTATTTTGTAATCTGCGTAACCATGGTATAATATGCTATCTTTTTCGATTTCCTCACAGCGGGTAGAAAAATCAGCATTTAAAAAATTAAAACCGTTTTGCAATCATTTTACCATAGTCTGACAAACGGAGTCAATACTGCGGCTGTTTCAGCGCAGACAGGAGTTCGAGCAGGCGGAATCGAAGCTGCGTTCCGTCTGCAAGCACGAAGGAAGCGGAGGAAGGGCTCAGGAGGGAAAATGCGTCGCCGTCCGTCCTGTTCACGGCGGCGCAGAGCGGCGGATAGATGACGCACCACCAGTTATGCCCCGCGCCCTCGCCGAGCGTCACGCGCAGCGAAAGGTACTCCCCCGCCGGGAGCGTGAAATCCTCGCTCTCTTCGTCCTGCGGCGAAAGCTCGTAGCGCCGCGTAGGGAAATCCTCAATACAGAGCGTCGCCCGCGCCTTTTGGCCGGAGGCGCCCTCCGCCGCTTCTTCGATTTCGCCCAGCCGCGCCCGGACGAGCGCTTCGGCGGCATCACGCCCGTCACATTCGGAAAGCTCGGGCGAGAGCAGCGCAAGGACGGCGTCGCGCGCTTTTAGCTTCAGCGCCTGATCCTCGTCAGAATCTGAAGCGGCGACGACGTGCAGCCGCAGGACTTCGCCCGCCACCGCCTGCGCGGCGCTATCTATCCGCGCGCAGGAAAGAACCGCCATGGCCGCAAGCACAAAGGCGCATATATTTTTCATTTTCATAAGTACAGTCTCCGTTTCCGGCGGCTCAATATAAAAACCGCCAATCGAATGATTGACGGTTTTTTAAAGTATTATACATTCTTAGGGCAACACCGGAATTGTGCGCTCTTGCCTTAGGTCGTGTGGCAGAAAAAGGAGGTTTCGCCGCGGGAGGATAATTCCTCGAACGCGGCCTTCGCCGTTTCATCGTCGCTGAAAAGGCCGAAAACAGCCGAGCCCGTGCCGCTCATGCAGGCGCCGAGCGCGCCGAGGTCGAGCAAAGCGGACTTCGCGGCAAAGACGAGGCCCCGCTGCCTGTCCGGAAGCGCCGCCTCGAAAACATTGAACATCCTCCGCGCCACGCCCTCAACATCTCCCGCCTCTATCGCCGCGAGCATACCCGCGAGATCCGGGCGCATTTTTATTTTACGCCTGTCTATCGCCGCAAAAAGCTCCGGTGTGGAGCTTGAAAAGGGCGGACGGCAGATAACCACCGCGCAGCGCGGCAACGGGCGCAGCGGCGTAAGGATTTCGCCCTTGCCCTCGGCAAGCATCGTCCCGCCGGCTATGCAAAACGGAACGTCGGAGCCGAGCACGCCGCCCATTTTTCTGAGGCCTTCCTCGCCGAGCCCGGCGGCATATTCGCGGTCAAACGCGCGCAGGACGGCGGCGGCGTTAGTGCTGCCTCCGGCGAGCCCGCCGCAGACGGGGATTTTTTTATCGAGGCGAATAACGCCGCCCTCAGCGCCGAGGCCGGTTTCCTCGCGGAAGAGGCGCGCCGCGCGAACGGCGATATTCGTGTCGCCCGTCGGCAGATAGCGGAGGTTGCTCTCCGCTCGCCACTCCCCCTCCGAGGGGATGATTTCAATATTGTCGGCAAGGTCGGTGCTCTGCATGACGCCGCGCACGGCGTGGAAGCCGTCCGGGAGGCGGCCCGTAACGTCAAGGCAGAGGTTGAGCTTTGCGTAAGCTTTTTCGCAAATAGTCATAAGCTGTCCTCAGAGCGCCGCAACCTTATTTTTCAAGGCTTCTGCACTCAAGATAATAACGCTTGTCGGCGCTGTGGCCCATGGAGAAGGTCTTGCGCGGCATCGCGCCGTCCTTGATGATGGAAGGGAAAAAGTCGGACTTGCTTATATCCGGCATGAGGAAGCATATCGTATTCTCGCGCGAAGCGAGCTCAAGGGCGACTGCGTCCTCGTGGATATAGTCTATCCGGCAGCCCTCGCGGGCGATGTAGCTGTCTATAAACGCGGTAAAATCGCCGACGGCAAGCTGGCCGTGCAGCTTCGTGAGCGTAATGACGCCCTTTTCGCTCCCGCTGCGCCAGCGGATATGCGCCGCGCCGGGAACTTCGCCGTCCACCGCGCCCTCCATCTCGGAAAGCAGCGCCGCGCGAAGCTTCTTCGTATCGGTATCGAAGATGACGCGGTGTATGGGCTCAAATTTCTCCACCGGGTCCATGATATTGATAAGCTCGACGAGCGCAAAGCGCGCCGGGTGCGTCTCCTGCTCCTCCGGGCTGAGGGAAGGCTTCATGCGCTCCCAGCAGGCCTTGGCCGTGGAGAGGGAATGGTTCCCGTCGCCTATCGCGAAAATGAGAACGGGCTCACCCTCGGCGTTATAGCGCTTTGCAAAGCTATCGGGATTAAGGAGGCGGTCGATCGCGGCGTCCACGGGGGCAATATCGCCGCCCGTAACGCGCCATGCGGCGATGCTTCCGCCGCCCTCCATGAGCGGGAAATCATAAAGCTTCTGCATGGAGCTGCGCTTGGCTGTAAGAGGCTCGATAAGCGTCTCCTTCGGGTCGTCTATAAGCACCATAACGTGGCTCATTTCCATGCGCGCGCCGTCGCGCAGGCTGATGCGGCTGGGCAGCTTTTCGCGCACGACTCCCTCCGTCGCGCGGATAAGGGTCTTTGCGTGCGGCGCGTTATCGTACTGCTCAAGATCGAGCTGGCCCATGAGGCCGCGGCGGACAAGGCCGCTGGCAAGCGTGCGCTCTATGTAAAGATAGCTGTTTTCAAAGCGCTCGAAAAGGCCCTTGTCAAGATATTCGTCCGCCGTCGCGCGGACCTTTTTTATCATCTCCGGCATATTCGCGTCGCGGTAGCGAAGCTCCGGGATGGTGAGGTAGAGCGTGCTCGGCGCGTCGCCGACGAACGCTTCGCAGCGCTCCCAGTATTCGGGCTCCGAGGTATGCTGGTCGCAGGCGATGGAGCTCCATTTTGTCATGTCGCAGTTTTTCGGCAGAAGTATATCCGCCGGGCTGAAAATGCGTGGTTTCAAGCGAAATTCTCTCCTTGCAGGCAAAGGCTGGACGTCCGGCCTGCCCATAAATTACATTTCAAAAAGCATTCCGAGCAGCGCCGTTCCGGCCTTTACCATCGGGCCGGTGAGACCGTTTTTCTCGGAATAGGCAAGGCCCGAGCCCTCGGCGGCCTCGCGGCTGTCATAGAGGATGAAGGGGACGGGGTCTCCGTCATGGCCGCGCGTGGAGGTAAGGGTCTTGTGGTCGCTGAGTATGAGGATGCGGTGGTCTATGCCCGCCATGCCCGCGCGGATAGGCGCGATAACGCGGCTGTCAAGGTTTTCGATAGACTGTAGCTTGCCGGGCAGGTCGCCGTTATGGGTGCATTCATCGGGGGCTTCAACATGGACGCAGACGAAATCGTCGCCCTCTTCGTTGAGGCAGCGCAGCGCGGCGGCGGCTTTGCCCTCATAATTGGTGTCAAGCTCGCCCGTCGCGCCCTCGACAGTTACGGGACGGACGCCGGTAAGAGCGCCTATGCCGTGGCAGAGCGGAACGGCACTGATGACCGAGCCCTTCTTGCCGTAGGCTTCTGTGAAGCTCGGCAGCGAAACGGCCGTACCCTCCGCCCAGAACCAGATACAGTTGGCGGGAAGCTTGCCCTCCGCCTCGCGCTGGAGGTTTATCGGGTGCTTTGAAAGGAACTCGTAGCTGCTCTGCATGAGCTCGCGCAGAACCTTCGCGTTTGCGCTCCCGCGCGGAAGCCATTTCCACGCAAGGTCGGTAAGATGCTCATGCGGCGCGCTGAAAAACAGGCCCTTCGCGTCGCCCATAGTCTGGACGGCGATATGCCTGTAAGAAAGGCTGGGGTAAACCTTCACGCCCGCAGCCTGCGCCTTCGCGGAAAATTCCGGGTCGGCAAAAAGGTCCTCAACCAAGCGGCGGGAGCTCTCCCCGTCTATTCCGCCGCCGGAATGGGAAACGATGGTCTTCTTCTCCCAATCGGGCTCGGCGCTGAGTGAGGCCATATTGCAGCGGAAGGCAAGGTCGCCGTCCTTGAGTGAAATTCCCTGTGCGGCGGCCTCGAGCGGGGCGCGGCCCGTATAGTATTTCAGCGGGTCGCAGCCGAAAATCGAGAGGATGGCAGTATCGCTTCCCGCGGGGAGGCTCGGCGGGCAGTTAAGAGTGCTGCCGAGAAGTCCGTGCGAGGAAAGATAGTCCATGTTAGGGATGTTTGCCTTCTCAAGAGGGGTCACGCCCCCAAGCGACTCGACGGGGTTATCCGCCATGCCGTCGCCGATAATCAGAATGTATTTCATTTTCTGTATGCTCCTTTATTTATTTATGCCGTCAAGGAAATTCTTCAGGCGGCGCAGCGCCTCCGTCAGATCGTCCATGGATGCGGCATAGCACATTCTTACAAAGCCCTCGCCGCCGGGGCCGAAGGCCGTACCGGGGATGGCGGCGACGCGCTCGGCAAGGAGGAATTTTTCGCAGAATTCCTCGCTCGTCATGCCCGTAGAGCGGATGCAGGGGAAAACGTAAAACGCGCCGCGCGGCTCATAGCACTCAAGCCCTGCCTCGCGCAGACCGTGGACGAGATAGCGGCGGCGGCGGTCGTAATCGTCGCGCATGGCCTCGATGTCGCGGTCGCCCTCCTTCATTGCTTCGATGGCGGCATACTGGCTCGTGGTCGGCGCGCTCATTATGCCGAACTGGTGGATTTTAACGAGCTGCTTTACCGCCTCCGGCGGAGCGCAGAGGAAGCCGAGGCGCCAGCCCGTCATTGCGTAGCTCTTGGAAAAACCGTTTACTACTATCGTCCGGTCGTAGAGACCGGGGATGTTCGCGGGGGAAACGTGGTGCTGCCCGTAGGTGAGCTCGGCGTAAATTTCGTCCGAAATAACGGCTATATCCGTCCCGCGAAGGACTTCTTCTATCGCCTCAAGGTCGCTTTTCTCCATGATGCCGCCCGTCGGGTTGCAGGGGAAGGGAAGAATTACTGCCTTCGTTTTCGGCGTTATCGCCTCGCGCAGAGCCTTCGCCGTGAGCTTGAAATTATCCTCCTGCTTCGTCTCAATAAGCACGGGGACGCCGCCGGCCATGATAGTAAGCGGCTCGTAGCACACAAAGGCGGGGCTCGGAATTATTATCTCGTCGCCCGGCTCAATGAGCATACGCAGGGAAAGGTCTATGCCCTCGGAGCCGCCGACGGTGACGATTATCTGCTTGGCCGGGTCGTAAACGAGGCCGAAGCGGCGCAGCATATAGGCGCTTATTTCGCGGCGCAGCGTCATCATTCCGGCGTTCGGAGTATATTTGGTGAAGCCCTTTTCGAGTGAATAAACGCCCGCGTCGCGGATATGCCACGGGGTAACGAAATCCGGCTCGCCAATTCCGAGGGAGATGGCGTTGTCCATGTCCTCAAGCAGGTCAAAAAACTTTCTTATGCCGGAAGGGCGCAGCGCCTTTACCTTCCCGGCGATCAAATCCTCAAAGCTGTTCAACAGAAGATCATCCTTTCTTCCTGAACGGGAGAGGTCTCAAAAACGGAGTGCTTCTCCTTGTATTTTTTCAGGATAAAATGCGTAGCCGTGCCGGTAACGCCGTCGATCGTCGAAAGACGAGCGGAAACGAAGTTCGCGACTTCCTTGAGCGTCCTGCCCGATATGATGACGGTGAAATCGTAAGCGCCGCTCATAAGGTAGAGGCTTTCGACCTCCTCAAACTGATAGATGCGCTCGGCTATACGGTCAAACCCGTCGCCGCGCTGGGGCGTGACCTTCACCTCGATGAGGGCGGTAACGGTCTCGTCGCCGGCTCTGTCCCAGTCCACAAGCGCCTGATAGCCGAGGATAATTTTATCCTGCTCAAGCTTGTTTATCGTCTGTGCGATCTCGGATTCCTCCGCGCCGAGCATTGCGGCAAGCTGCGCCGGAGCCGCGCGGCAGTCCCGCTCCATAAGTTTCAGCAGTTCATTTTCCAAAGCCATGATGACAAAACCTCCTGTGGCCATATTTACGCGCCGGAGCTTCCGGCGGACTTTTAATGTATATTAAAGTATTATACTATACCCTTCGGCCAATTTAAAGATATTTTTTTCGATTTACCGAAAAAGTGTAGAATTTGTGTGCGGCGGCGTTTTCGCTCCCCTTGGATAAGGGGAGCTGGCTCGGGCGCAGCCCGAGACTGAGAGGTAAGCCCTCCGCGGCGGTTTCGCTCCCCTTGGATAAGGGGAGCTGGCGCGCAGCGCCTGAGAGGTCGCATATTCGCGGCTTTGCCGCGACGGAACGCTGGGAACGGCGTTCCGCTTGCAGGCAGACCACGTTATCGCCACCGGCGCCCCGTAAAATGTCACAATAATAATCGTTGATAAACTCTCGGATATGTGCTATACTGCTGAGTGTAAGTGTATAAACCCGGCGGCGATTTCGCCCGCCACAAAATACAAGGCGCCTCTCGCTACGACGCGCCCGCAAGAAAGAGGTAATAGCAATGAGCATGGAAGTCCGTGATTTTACTTTCGGCGAGGGCAAGCTCTCCGTCAAGGTAATGATAGCCGATGAAGGCGGCTTCAACGTCACAAGCACACTTATCTGCGGCAAAAAGGAATGCGTTCTGGTAGACTGCCAGTGGACGCGCTCCAACGCTTACCGCGTTATCGCAGAGATCGCCGAAACGAACCTTGAGCTCAAGGCCGTTTTCGCCACTCACGCGCACCCCGACCATTACTGGGGCATCGGCCACATCGGCGAAGCCTTCCCCAACGCGAAGCTTTACGCCATGGCTGAAGACATTCCCGTTATCGACGTTCAGTTCAACTCCAAGACGGAGCACTGGGAGAGCGTCATCGGCAAGGTAAATCTCTGCCGTCTCAAGCCGAAAATCGAGCCTCTCCCCGCTTCCAACATCATTGAGCTCGAGGGTGAGGAGATAATTGTTTATCCCCAGGTCTGGGGCGACCTCAAGTACAACACCGTAGTATGGGTCCCCTCCATCAAGACCTTCATCGGAAGCGACGTTCTTTTCTCCAACGCTCACCCCTTCACCTGCGAGGTTTCCGCGAAGGGCCGCTACAAATGGTACAAGGACCTCGAGAAGTTCTCCAAGTTCGGCGCCGAGCTCGTTGTTCCCGGCCATGTTAAGCACGGTGAGCCTCTCGACGAGCGCGCGTTCAAGTTCACCATGGACTATCTGCGCGAGACCGAGCGCGAGCTTGAGAAGACCAAGGACATGAAGGAATTTTTCTACGATATGTGCATGAAGTTCCCCGACGCCTGCCTTATCTTCCTCTCCAACGACATGAACTCCTCCGTCTTCCTCGGCGGGCGCGAGTGGAGCTGGTCCGATATGAACGACGACGACGGAACTCCCCTGCCGCGCTGGTGGGCTGAGGACTAAGCCTTACATATTAAAAAGTTTAACCATTATCGAAAGGAATGATATTCTTTGATAAAGCCTATTGAAAATATGAAGGACGCGTTCAGCCTCAAGGGCAAGAACGTCATCATCACAGGCGGCAACCGCGGCCTCGGCTTCGGTATCGCCTCCGCCATGGCGCAGTCCGGCGCCAATATCGCCATCTTCTGCCGCGACGCTGCCAAGGCTGCCGAGGCTCTTAACGAGCTCAAGCCCTACGGCACGACCTGCTTCTCCGTCTCCTGCGACGTTACCTCTCTCCCCAGCGTCCGCAAGGCAGTCGCCGAGGCTTTTGACAAGTTCGGCAGCATCGACATTCTCGTTAACAACGCCGGCGTTTCCTGCACCAAGTCCCTCCTCGACATGGACGAGGATCTCAGCGACTGGTACAAGGTCATCAACACCGACCTTAACGGCTGCGTCCACATGACCTACGAGGTCGCAAAGCGCATGCGCGACGGCGGCAAGGGCGGCAGCATCATCAACATCACCTCCAACGCCGGCTTCATGGTTAACCACGGCCAGCCGATGAGCCCCTATTCCAGCGCCAAGGCCGCGATGAACCATTTCACCCACTGCATGGCCTGCGAGCTCGCCCCCTACGACATCCGCGTAAACGGCATTGCTCCCGGCTTCACCAACAGTGAGCTCAGCGTTCACATCCCGCCCGACAACCTCAAGCGCATCAACCAGCAGGCTGTCGCGGGCCGCTTCGGCGAGCCCATCGAGATCGGCGCTCTCGCCGTTTATCTCGCTTCTCCCGCTGCCGCTCAGGTCACGGGTACCGTCCAGGTAATCGACGGCGGCTACATGCTCCGCTGCTGATAATCGGCTATTCACAATATCAAATCGGGGCACAGCCCCATTGCAAAAGACCGGGGCGGTTAAAACCGTCTCGGTCTTTTGTTTCCATTGCTCTGTCGTTCTACGCAAATCATAACCACCGGCCGTGCCGGTGGTTTTCTGTATGCAAAAAAAGGGCCACCGCAAAATTTGCGGCAGCCCTGTTGATATTCCACTTGTTTTCCGTTTATTCAGACAAAAATACGTTAAAGATAAGCTTGGAAATCTCCGCTCTCGTCAAAGTTTTCGTCGGGTTAAAAGTACGGTTCTCGTCAACGCCGGAGGTTACGCCGTAATTATAGGCGCAAAGAACATCTTCCGCGTATTCGGGGCTGATGCTGTCATGGTCGGGGATATCCTCAAGAGTGAAGGAATTCACCGGAGCGCCGGTGTTTACGAGCTTCGCCATGGAAGCGATTGCCGCCTCGCGCGTAATCTCCGCATCGTAGTTAGCCGGAATTATCTCACCGAGGTCCTTCACAAAACCGTGCTCAAGCGCGTTTTCGACGGCGCCGTATGCCCAGTAATTATTCTCGGCGGCATCGTTCTCCCAGCCAAGCATATTGCTGAGGATGGTACAGAACTGAGCGTAAGTGAGCTTTCCGTTGGGCTCGAATCTGCCGTTGCCCATGCCGCGCATAACGCCCCTGTCACAAACGGCCGTAACGGCCTCATAGAACCAATCGCCGCTCTTAACGTCGGTAAAAGCGGGTTCTGCTTTCGGCGAAGTATCTTCTGCCTTTTCATCCTTAACTTCTTTTTTATCGGCGTTATCCTCGCTCTTTTCAGGGGCGGCCTCACCGCTGAAATCCTTGCTGGAAGTAGTGAAGACCAAATCGCCATCATCGAAACCGGCCTTCACTATATCAATCGTCAGATGATTGCCGGATATAGAGATTCCCTCTTTGCTGCCCGAAACTTGACGGACCCTTGAGGGCAGATCGAGCTCCATGAGAATGGTCATCATTTCCATGAGCTCCTTAATCTCCTCCTCGTCGAGATCAAGCTCGTTTTCCGCGCCGATGCTCTCAGCGCCGGCAGAAGCATTTGCCGCCTTCTGGGAGAAAACCAGCGTAAAGGAGCCGTCGGCGTTCTTGGTTATCTGCATTACGCCGTTGGCAATATCTTCAATTTCCTTCTTTTGCTCGGAGTCAAGCTCGTCAAAGGCATCGGTTGAATTAATGAGGCCTTCAAGTTCTTCAAGGCTGGAGAATTCCTTATCGATCACCTTGCCGTAATATGTGTGTCCGTTATATGTGAATTTATCAACATCGGGGTTTTCTTCAAAGCTCTTTATGGCCTCCGCCGCGTTTTCCTCGGCAAGCTCGGTAATTACGAGTTCATCATAGCCCACTCTCAGCAACAATGAGCCGCTTCCGTCGGCATTAATGTTTACCTCGACGATTTCGCTGATACAGCCGGAAAACAAAAGTGCAAGCATCGCGACGATGGTTATAAGCGCCAATATTTTCTTTTTCATAAGCCTTTTCCTCTCAATGTTATAAGTCGGAACCGCCCCGGCCTTTTGAATTTGCGTTAATGGGCCTGATTCCTTCTACGAATAATAATTCACGATATAATATGGCTGTGTGCCGTCTCCGACGGTACGGTCCAGGATTTCAGCGCCTCGCTGCATAAAATATCCGAATGTGGTTATTTTATCACAAGCTCGGGAAATAGTATATATTTTTTTGCAAATTTACGGAAAATTTCTGCGATTTTGAGCAAACCAAGCCGTCGTTTCAGCCATTCAGACGATTAAATGACCTCTCGCTCCGCCCATTCTTGGTTCATCTCTGTAAGATGGCGCTGCCAGTTCCACGCGTCGCGGCATATATCCTCCACCGTAAACTCGGGCTGCCAATCAAGCACGCCGATAGAACGCACGGACTCGGAAATGCATTCCGCAGCCTCGCCCTCACGCTTCGGCGCAACGACACATGGTATCTCCACGCCCGTCGTCCTTTCAAAGATGCTGAGCATCTCAAGAACGCTCGTCCCCTTACCCGTACCGAGGTTCACCGCAAGGCAGCCCTCATGCGTCTGCGCGTACTCCGCCGCGCTCATGCAGGCGCGTGCTATGTCCATAACGTGGACGTAATCTCTCACACCCGTTCCGTCCGGCGTGGGATAATCGTCTCCCCAAATATGAAAAACCTGCAATTCGCCGCTGGCTACGCGCGTCAACTGCGGAAGAAGATTCGTCGGCGCCTGGCGCGGCAATTCGCCGATAATCCCGCTTGGATGTGCGCCTGCTACATTGAAGCAGCGCAGAATAACGGCGGAAATCCCGCGGGAACGCGCCGCGTCCTCAATAAGGCGCTCCGCTGTAATAACCGCCCTTCCATAAGGGCTCGCCGCGTCGGTAATAGGTTCAAGCTCAGAGTAGGGAACCGCCGCGCTGGGACCGTATACGGCGGCGGAGGAGCAATACACGAAGCTTTTGCAGGAATGCTTATCCATCGCCTCGAGAACGGAAAGCACACTGTCTAAATTATTGCGGCAGCAGCGCATGGGTGAACGGAATGAATCGCTTATCGACCTCGTTCCCACAAAATGAATTACACAGTCGATATTGTTCTCGCCGAAAACCTTATCAAGACTTTCCATGTCGCAGACATTAATTTCGTACGAGGCGGGAAGCTTGCCGGTTATCCGCCATATTCTCATCGGAATGGAGCGGGAGCTGTTTTTGAAATCATCGGCGAGGATAACGTCGCACCCCGCCGCCATCATCTCAACTGCGGCGTGCGAGCCGATATATCCGCAGCCCCCTGTAAGCAGTATGGTCATGTCGTTTCTTCCTTTTAGGCAAATGCTGAATGAGAGAATTATCTATTTTCACCAAATAATGGCGTATTCATTAACATAGCTTATACTTGGATGTGGTATTAAGCCAGGCAACTAAACACATGCAATATATCATATTCTCTTAAAAAAGTACAGAGGGATTTCCTTATTTTGCAGTTATTGTTAATTCTGCCATCACTTTTTTTGTGTACTCCGGAAAAGTGTAACCGATTATTGCTATATTTTAACTATTCTCTCCGCCAATAATTCAAAAAATGTTCATTTCCATCATCTTGCATTTTTCGTTGTATAGTATATAATACAGCTTAACAACCTTGGATTTATCGCCGGGTTGTTACGGGTTTTGAAGCTTTTTATTGACCGAACTCGAATGCCGTCCGGCAGGCTTTCGGTTTTTTCGTGAGCTTTTCACTCACACATTTTTCCGCAGTCTGATATAATAACAGCGATATGTATAATTACAACGCCGTATTGTTTAAAGAAAGAAAGGCAGTGATTAAATGAACAGATGCTCTAATTGCGGAGCCGAGCTAAAGGACGGAGTCCGTTTCTGCGTGGAATGCGGCTATGCCGTTTCGCAGCCAGCCGAACAGCCGGAGGCTTCCTCGCCAATTGAGGCGGCAGCCGAGGCTATTTTCGCCGTTGAGGAGGCTGTCGAAACCGGGTCCGTTCCTGCGGACGTCTTACCCGCCGAGCCTGCTTCGCCTGTCTCCGAGCCGGACAAAGCCGCTGAGCCCGCAGCTTACGGTTTTGCCCCTGCCGCACCCGCAGCGCCCTCCTTCGTTTCCCCGCAGCCCGCGAGCACACCCGTTGAAGCGCCTGGTAAGCCGCCGAAAAAGAGCCGCTGGGAAATAATGTCCGGTAAGGGCACCCTCGGCGCAATACTCCTTATGAACATCCCGATCGTAGGGCTTATCCTCATGATAGCATGGAGCTGCGGCGCCTGCCGCAAATACGCCAAGCGTAATCTTGCCCGCGCAATGCTCATTATTTTCTGCGCCTGTCTCATTCTCTCAATCGCGGCGGCGCTCATTGTCCGTTTTGCGTTTCCGGATACGGTCGTCGCGGTTTTCGAGGCGCTTTGTCCGGGTTATACTCTGAACTTTAATTGAATATAACGGTTTCTCTCAGGGAATAAATAATGTCAGACGGCTTCACGGCTGTCTGACATTATTTATTTGGAGGCAAGACGATGAATAACTGCACCGGCACGAACTGCAACAGCGGCGTAAGCTGCACCGTAAGCGAATGCGAACACCACGCCAAGACTTCCGACGCCTGCACCCTCAAAATGATTCGCGTAGGAACCTGCTGCGACGGCGACGTAACGAGCTGCTCCGGCACCGAATGTGCTTCCTTCAGAAGCTGAGAATAGCGAAGCCTTCTTCAAGCACCCCCGTCAAAAACGAAATAAGCAACTTGAAAGGACCGCAGCATTTTAAGCTTGCTGCGGTCCTTTTTGCGTTCTTCAGCGGGGTTTTCAACCGTTTGCGCGGACGAAATGAGGCTCACCGCCCTGGCCCATATAAATGTCGCCGCCAATCGGTTCCTCGGAAACGGCGAGCCCATCCCAGAATTCGCCGTCCTCGTTATAGAAATTATACCAATATTCGACGCCGCCGTCCGGGTTTTCAAAGCTTTCAAGTACTATTTTGCCGCGCGTCACGGTACCGTCCGGCGCCGTGTGAGTAAACTCTCCGCCATAAAGACTGTTCTCGTCGGCGAAAATCACAAGCGTATCGTCGAGGTTATCCGCAAGGGTCCAGGTTGCCGTCATGTCCTCGACGGTGGGGATATCGGCGAGCATATTGTTCTCCAGCCCGTCGTCCTCCGCTTCGCCGTTATCGACGGGAACGGGCGGATAGGCGAGCGCGTCCATGTAAACGAATTCGCCGCTGTCATATACCCAGGTCATCCAGCGCAGGACGCCGCCTTCATCCTCGATGCTTACTCTTATGTCCGTATCGCCATCACCGTTAAAATCCTCGAAGCTGATCTTCGCGAGCCCATACTCCTGCTCCGTGAGCTTATCGGGGTATTCGATAGTGCGGTAAAGCTCCTGAGACGCCTTGTCATAATAAAGCTCCGCTCTGTTATCATATACGCAGGCGCACAGCTCTATTGTCTCGCCGCCAACATTGAGCGTGCCGAAGCCGTCGATTATCCCCCATGTGCGCCAATCCGCGCCCACGGGTTCCTCGTCCGGCTGCGGCGCCGGTTCCTCTGTTTTGTCCCCACAGCCCGCCGCAAGAAGCAGGCAAAGCACAAGTATCAAAGCAACTGCTATCTTTTTCATATCTATTTCCATTCCTTTCACAAAAGCTCAGTGGCACAAACAGACGCAGCAGGAGCTTGCCTCAATATGCCGTTTTCACCCGCCGCAGAGCAGCGGGAAAGAGCTTCGTATAAATTTACTGCCGATTATTCTCCGCGCATATAAACGGTTCCGCCGTTATCTAAAAGAAGCTCGTCCTTTCCGCTGTCGCTCTCCGCGGCGGGGACAAAACGGAAGAAGCTTTGAAGCTCTCTGTCGTCGGGCTTTGCGTAAAAGGCATAATTCTCTCCCGCCGCAGGGACGGTAACGCCGCTGTCAGCCTCGGTTGCCTCGGGGTCGCCCTCGGTTCTTATGTAATAGGTCCATCTGCCGTCCTCGTCATAATAGAAGAAGCTGGTCGCGGCCTCGTCGCCGTTAGGATACCAATAACCGGCAAGCTCGGCTATTTCAGCCATGCGCACGGCCTCGTCGTCATATTCATCCTCGGGCGCGCCGGCGCTCAGAGAAAGGAGCCTGAGAGCGCGCTCGTTGAAATATTCGATTACCTGGCTGTAATCAATATCAAAGCAGAGGGGGCCAACGGCATAGCTGCCGAGCTCATACTCCTGGAAAATGACCGTCATCTTATCCGCGTCGAAATAGGTCTCAAACTCTTCCGTTCCTTCGATAATATCGACATAGTTCGGGTAAAGCTCTTCCTTTTGCTCCATTTCGTCTATCTGGCTGAGAATACTGCTGACGACAGCCTGCTTCATGGCCTCGGGTTCGTCAGTGAGAGACATAAGCGTGTAGAAGCTTGCCTCGGTGAGGTCAAAGTTCAGGGCGCGGAGCTCTCTCGTCGGATGAGGGCCGCCAATCTCATAATACGACTGGATAATAACGTTCAGAGTCTCGATGTTCTGATAAATCGAGGGAGTGCTGATTTCGTTTATAAAGGTACGCAGCTCCATATTGTTTTCAAGGCAGAATTCATATTCCTCGCGCACAGCCGCGGCAAAATCATCATCGGAATAGCCGACGGACTCGACGGCGGAGTTAAAGGTACTGCAAAGCGCGAACTCGTCCTCCGGGACACCCTGACCGGGCTCCGTTCCCGTGAAGGGTTCTCCGTTTTCGTCAATGAGAGAATATACCGGGATATAGCTCGTTTTGGTACCGATCAGCTGATTATCCTCGGAATAAACGTCCTTGGTATAGGACTTCATATCAAAGGAAAGCTCCCAATAGTCTGAGCTGTCATCCTCGTCCGGCTCCTCCGGCTTCTCCTGCTCCTCCGGCGAGGTCTGCGGTTCCTCCTGTGCTGTCTGCGGCTCCTCCGCGTTCTGCTGCGGGGCCGAGGTCTCGCCGCAAGCCGTCAGGCCGAGGGCAAGAGCGAGTGTAAGAATTAAAATCAAAAGCTTTTTCATTTTGGTTTCCCCTTTTATCTGTGTTATGGGCCTGCTCCGTACGTACAGCCACCCATGCTATATATTTTATAACAGTTTTCTCAGGAAAAAAAGGTCTAACAGTTACCTTTTTTTCGCAGTCTCCTTCCGGACATAAAAAAACGCCTGCGTGAATAGTAATTATGGCATAGAATAAAATGAAGGGAGCGGGAAGCTTGAAAATCATATCTTTTCGCCTTGGAAAAACGGAAAACGCCCCGCGCGGCCCGCTTTACAGGCGCGTCCGCCGGGCTCTGGGAGGCTTTACGGGGGCGCTCATCGTGTCGGCGGTTATTTTTTCGATAGTTTGCAGCCCGAAGCTCGTCGGCGCGGCCGCAAGCACGCGCAGGCTGCCCATCTACTGCGTCAGGCGCGACGAACCCGTGTGTTCCGTTTCGTTCGACGCGGCCTGGGGCAACGAGGACACGCAGCAGCTAATCGACATTCTCGCGCGCTACGGCGTGAAGGCGAATTTTTTCCTTGTGGGCGACTGGGTGGAGCGTTATCCCGAGTCCGTGAAGGCGCTTTCCGACGCGGGGCACGAGATAGGTAACCATTCAAGCAGCCACGCGCACTTTACAAAGCTCAGCGCTGAGGAAATAAAGGCGGACGTTTCCGCCTGCTCGGATAAGATAGAGGCAATAACGGGCAAGCGCCCGTATCTCTTCCGCGCGCCCTACGGCGAATATGACGACAGGGTGGTTGCCTCGGTGGAGGAGCTCGGGATGAAGGTCATACAATGGGACGTTGACAGCCTCGACTGGAAGGAGCTGATCGCGCCGGAGATAACCGAGCGCGTCGTTTCGCGCGTGAAGAAGGGCTCGATAGTCCTTTTCCACAACGCCGCCCTGCATACGCCGGAGGCGCTGCCGGGGATAATCGAAAAGCTCATCTCCGAGGGCTATAAAATAGTCCCTATCTCGGAGCTTTTGCTCGATGGGGACTACACTATAGACCACGAGGGGCGTCAGTGCCCTGCGGCGTGACGGGCGGCAGTTTTTTCCTCAGGCCCCGGTCTCGCGGGCTGTCAAGCCGCCGCAGGAGCGATGCGCAGGGGCAAGAGCCCGGAATTATGCGCGAAGTGTCGCCCGTGCGGTAGCGTATGAGCGGCATGGCGCGGCGCGTCAGCGTCGTGAAAACGACCTCGCCCCATTCCCCGTCCGGCAGGTTTTTACCCGTCTCGGGGTCGATTATTTCAGTATAAATATCCGCCTCTCGGATATGGCATCCGGCGTGGGCGGCACAGCTTACAGCGAAGCCGAGGCCGGACTCAGTAAGGCCGTAATGCTCAAAGCATTCCGCGCCCCATGATTTTTTGATATTGCTTTTACACTCGGGCGAAACGTAGTCCGCGCTGAGAAGGACGCGTTCCACTCCAAGCTGCGGCGCGCTGAGCGCAAGCGCCTCAATGAGTGCCGGGAAGCCGACAAGCGCCGTTATATTCTCGCGTTCGATTTCGGCGGCGAGCGCGGCAAGGTCGCGCGAATACTCATAAAGCGGCATGGCGATTATGCCGTCCCGCGAAAGGCCCTCACGCAGCAAATCGCCCACGGAGCCGGGCGTTTTCGCCGGAAAAAGCATACCCACGCGGTCAGTTTCCCGCACGACAAGGCGCATCCCGTAATGAAAAAAGTCCGCGCAAAGCTCCAAGTCCTCCGCCGTGAAGAAAACACGCTTTGCGCTCCCGCTCGAACCGCTCGTTGGGACGGTAACGATGCGTTCCACCTCGCGCGGTGAAACGCAGAGGAAGGAATAGGGCGCGGCGAAAAGCTCCTGCGGCGTTGTAAAGGGCAGCGCCGCGAGCTCAGAAAGCGAAGCGAGCCGCTGGCCGCGCAGGGGCGCATAATAGGCCGAACGCTCACCCGCGAGGGCGAGCGTTTCGTTTATTTTCCTTAGCTGGTACTCTTCAAGGGAGGCACGCGTAAGCGGCGCGCCGATTTTTGAAGAAATCCAGGCGTCCATCGTCGCCGCGTTCATTTGGAAAGCTTCTCCGCAACGAGGATAAAGTAGCCGGTGTGCTTCGTGGGCTTTGCCCTGCAAAAGCCGCAGGGCTCGGAGCCGTCCGGGATATTCGCCTTCCAGAAGGCGTCGAGCGAGCCGTAATCCATGAGCGCCTGCGCGTAAAAGTCGCGAAGCTGGGGCGTTTTATCGCGGAAGGCGACTATCTCAAAGCCGCAGTCGCGTATGGCGTAGATAAGCTCCTCCTGCACGAAAACGCCGTCCACGGTATAGGGCGAGGGGTATTTTATGTCCTTTTCGCAGTCCGAGTCCTTATGCGGGGTATTGAGGAAGCGGACGGCCTTTTCATGCTCCTCGCGGACGCGCGCGGGGTCGGGGTTAATGGCGTACAGGTCGCTTATCGCAAGGCGCGCTCCGGGCTTGAGGACGCAGTAAAGCTCATGCAGAAGCTCGTCATGCCTGTCCATGAGCGAAAAAGAGCATTCCATCACGGCTCCGTCGAAGTATAGCGAGGGGTAATCAAGCTCCACGCCGTCGGTTTTGCGGAGCTTGAGCTTCGGGTCGCGCGCGGCGGCGCGGTCAAGCATCTTCTGGTCGGCGTCGCAGCCATAGGGCAGCAGGCCGAGCGAATCGCGCATAAAGCTCATGCTCTCGCCGTCGCCGCAGCCGAGGTCAAGGATGCGGTCACCCTTTTTAAATCCGGCAAGCGCCGCCGTTTCGGCGGTAAGCGTCATGTCGCCGGGGTGAAATATAGCCATGGTCAAGGCCCTCCGTTATAAATTCTGTTGCTGCTCATAGGCAGCCAGCGCCGCGCGGTACGCTTCCGGCGTGTCCATATCCACGAGGACGCCGGGGCAGTCCGTTTCCACAAGGCACTGCTCATATCTGCGCGTAACGGCGCGAAGCCCGCCCTCGCCGTCATGCGTGAGGATTTCCGGGAAAATGCGCGCGGGAACGTAAAGCGGGTGCCCGCGCCGTCCGCGATAAGCGGCAACGCAAAGCTCCTCCGGCGCGGTCTTTACCCTTTCGAGGACGCGCGCGACAGCCCCGCGCGTAACGAGCGGGCAGTCCGCCGGGGAAACGAGCGCCCCGTCGCAGCCAAGCTCGGAGGCGCGGCGAAAGCCCGTGAGGACGGAGGAAAACATGCCCGTTTCGTAAGCTGCATTATACGCTTCCTCCGCGCCCGCATCGCAAATGACCGGTCTCAGCTCCTCCGCGCGGTGACCCGTTACGCAGATAATGCGCAGACCCGCGCCGCCGTAGGCTTCGAGCGTTCGTCTTAGAACAGGCATTCCGCCCAGCGGCAAAAGCGGCTTGAAGGAACCCATGCGCGAGGAAAGCCCTCCCGCGAGGATTATGGCGGCAAGGTTCATGCCCGCGCGCCCCCTTCCCGCATTTTCGCATAGAACTCGCGCATACGGTATTTGTTATCGCAGATTTCGTCTATTGACTCTATGTATTCTTTCGGATATTTTTTGTTGGATATTCTTTCAAGATAACCCGTCGTTGGGTCGGTCAGCTTCGTCACGCCGCCCGCGCCGAGCGCAAGGACGCTGTGAAGCTCCTCCATGACGCAGATATTGTAAATCCCCGTGTGTCCCGGCTTTGTCCAGCCGATATTTTCAAAGCCGCCAGAGGAAAATTTCTGCCGGTAGAGGTAATAAGGCGAATAGCCCGCGGAGGTCAGGGCTTCGGAGGCATAATCGAGCATCTGGGAAACGTCCCCGCCCGTCGGTAGGGCGGCATTTTCCGAAATAAGGCGGCTTCCGCGCTTCATCGCCAGCGTGTGGACGGTGATATTCTCCGGCGCGAGCGCTATCACCTCGTCGAGTGAGGCGGCGAAGCTCTCCGGGCAATCGCCGGGAAGCCCGGCGATAAGGTCCATGTTTATATCGCCGGAAAAACACTCCCGCGCAAGGCGGAAGCTTTCTACCACGGCAAGACCGCTGTGCTTGCGCCCGATCGCTGCAAGGACGGCGTCGTTCATCGTCTGCGGATTGATGCTTATTCTGCCCGCGCCGCCGCGTGATATCGCCGCAAGGCGCTCCCTGTCTATCGTATCGGGCCGCCCGGCCTCGACGGTCAATTCGCGCAATGCGCTGCCGCCGAACTGCTCGCCAAGCTCGCCGAGCAGTCTTTCAAGCTGCGGGGCCGAAAGCGTCGTCGGCGTGCCGCCTCCGACATAAAGCGAAACGGCGCGCAGCCCAAGCTCGCGCGTAATACGTCCCGCCGCGCGGATTTCCTTAATAAGCGCCTCAAGATAGGGCTCGATGAGCGCGAAGGATTTTTCCACGCTCTGGCTCACAAATGAACAGTAGGCGCAGCGCGTCGGGCAAAACGGGATGCCCGCGTAGACGGAAATATCCTCCGGCGAAAAGCTTTTTCGCAGCGTTTCCGCCTCCTCGGCCACCCTCGCGCAAAGCGAAGCGGAGCGCGGCGTGAGATAATATTCCCGCTGCATGAATTCCACCGCCTCCCGCTCGGAGGCGCCCGTTTCGCGCATATATCGCTCGGCAAGCTTGCCCGGGCGGATGCCCGTAAGCGCGCCCCACGGCGGCTGCCGGCCCGTCAGGGCGACTGCCGCGCGGAAAAACGCGAGCTTCACAAGCTTCTGGCATTCCCTGTCCCGCAAAAGCGGCTCGGACGGCGGAGGCGCGGGAAGCTCGGCCTCTCCCTCGGCGCTTTTCCCGCCGACGAAAAGGAGCGTCACAGCCCTCCGCCCGTCCGGCGAAAGCTCGCTGCGGACGAAATCGGCGTCCTCCGGCTCGTCTCGGTCAACGTAAACGGGCCTCTGCTCGGGAAACATGAGCAGCATTATCTGCTCCACGCCGTATTTATAATCGTGTCCGACGAGGCGAATGTCCATCAGCCCTCCACGGCGCGGCGCATATAATAGTTAAAGCGGCGCTCCCTGTCGAGAGTGGTGGCGTCGGCGTGGCCGGGGTAAACCTCGTAATCGCCCTCCAGCGAATAGAGCTTTTTCAGCGAACTGAGCAGCGTTTCCATGCTGCCTCCGTCGAAATCCGTTCTTCCGCAGGAATCGCGGAAGAGGGTATCGCCGGTGAAGAGCGCGTCCTCGCAGCGCAGGGTTACGCTGCCCTCGGAGTGGCCCGGCGTCTCCATAACGTGGAAGCTGAGCGAGCCGACCTCGATAACGTCGCCCTCCTTATAATACCAAAGTGCCTCGCCGGGCGTGAGGGTATACTTCATGCCGCCCTGCGCGCCGGGCTCGTTAACATCGCGCTTATTGATATAGGCCGGGATATCCAGCTCCGCGCGGATGGAGGCGACGGCCGTGGTATGGTCAAAATGCCCGTGCGTGAGGAAAATGCAGACGGGCTTTAAATTATTCTCCGAAATATAGTTCAGGATTCGCCCGGACTCCGCGCCGGGGTCGATTATGGCGCATTGCAGGGATTTTTCGTCGGTGACTATATAGCAGTTCGTGCTGAGCTGTCCGACCTCGAAGCCTTTGATAAGCATAAAATCTCTCCTTAAAGTTCCCTTGTGTCGTAGATTATGGTGACTGGGCCGTCGTTTTCCGAAGTAACGAGCATGTCCGCGCCGAACTCGCCCGTTTCCACATGGACGCCGCGTTCGCGGCAAAGCGCGACGAAGCGCTCATAAAGCGCAGTCGCCTTTTCGGGGCGTGCCGCCGCGATGAAGGACGGGCGGTTGCCCTTTTTGCAGTCCGCGTAAAGCGTGAACTGGCTCACGACGAGGATAGTCCCGCCGACATCGGTGAGGGAGCGGTTCATCTTTCCGCTCTCATCCTCGAAAACGCGAAGCTGCGTAATTTTTGAGGCTAATTTTTCCGCCTCGGTTTCGCCGTCATCGGCATGGACGCCGAGCAGGACAAGGAAGCCGCCGTCAGTTTTCCCCACTACGGCGCCGCCTATCGCAACGCTCGCGCTTTTAACGCGCGTAACTACCGCTCTCATGTGCCTTCCGCCTCCCCCTGCTGGATTTCCTCCGTCTGCTCCCACGGCAGGTCGAGGCGCAGCTCGCCGTTTTCGACGACGATATACTGCCTGAACCAGAAGAAGGCGAAGACGCAGAACAAAACCGCGGCCAAAATTATTATCGCAACGACGCGCAGCGCCACGGCGAGCGGCCTGCGGTCATGGTAAACCCGCTCTCTCATCACGCGTTTTCGAGCGCGGAGATAAGATCCACTCTGCGCTGATGGCGACCGCCCTCAAAGGAGGTGTCGAGGAAGGTCTCGACTATCTTGAGTGCGAGGCCCGGGCCGACGACGCGCGCGCCGAGCGCGAGGATGTTCGCGTCGTTATGGCGGCGGGTCATCTCCGCCATGAAGCAGTTCGTGCAGTTTGCCGCGCGAACGCCTTTTATCTTGTTCGCGGCGATGGAAATGCCGATACCCGTGCCGCAGATGATTATGCCGAGCTCACATTCGCCGGAGGCGACGGCGCGGCCCGCCGCTGCGCCGAACTCGGGGTAATCGACGCTGTCGGTGGTGTTCGTGCCGAAATCCTTGTAGCCGAGGCCTCTTTCGTCCAACAGCTTCTTTATTTCTTCCTTGAGAGCCACACCCGCGTGGTCGTTTGCAAGAGCAATAGTCATTTTAAAAACCCTCCGTTAAAGCTTTATAAATGTCGGTCTATGTTCAGAAAATGTGCAGAAATATTCAAATCCGGAATCGCGTGCGAGTCTTTGCCCTTCAGCGAGCCCTGCGCCCGCGTCGCCGACGCGGTGAGCGTCCGAGCCGATGGTGATCACCTCGCCGCCGCAGTCATGCCACAGGCGGACGAGCCACGCGGCGGGCATAGTTTCGCCGAGAGTCCCGCGAAGGCCGGAGGTATTTATCTCGACGCCGCGCCCGGTATCGCGCAGTATGGTGAAAAGCTCGCGCAGGCGCGCTTCCCAGGGTCTCAGGTCAAGCTCCGGGTAACCGCAGACGCGGATATAGCGCAGCGGATAACCGATGTGGCCTATTACGTCGAAGGCCCCGAGCCGAGCCGTTTCGATAAGCTCGTCAGCATAGCGGTCAAGGAGCGCGGCGCAGGCCTCCTTGCTCGTATAAAGCGCCGTGCCGTGCGCGCCGAGGTAAAAATCCGGCGTGTTTTTAAGGTTATGCGTCGAGCCGATGATGAAGTCCGGCACCTCGGCGGCGATAGCCTTCGCCTCGTCCGGGAAGTGGTTTGCTTCGCCGAGTTCGGCGCCGAGCTTTATTTTTATCCTGTCCCCCGCCTTTTCGAGCGCAGAGCGGTACATCGCAAGGTATTCCTCGCGCCGCCATGCGTTGGGGTTGGGGTTTCCGTCTATATCGTCGAGGTCAACGTGGTCTGTGAAGCAGATTTCGCTGAGCCCCGCTTCGGCGGCGGCAAGCGCCATTTCCGCCATGGTGTTTTCCGCGTCGTCGGAATAGACGCTGTGGATATGATAATCGCAAAGCATAGTCCGGCACTCCTCCCCGATTACAGCTCAAAGCCGCGGTATTGGAGCGCTTCCGCGAGCTGGGCGCTCGTAATGCTTTCGCTTCCGGCGAGGTCCGCTATCGTGCGGGCGACGCGGAGGATCTTATCATGCGAGCGCGCGGTCAGGCCGAGCTTATCGAAGGCGGCGCGCAGCATTTTGTCGCCCGCGTCGTCAAGTATGCAGTATTTGGCAAGCTCGCGCGGGCCCATATAGGCGTTCGAACCGATATTCGACCCCTCGAAGCGGCGACGCTGCACTTCCCTCGCGCGGTTCACACGCTCGCGTATGCTGGCTGAGCTTTCGCCCGCAGGCCGCTCGCGCAGCTCGTCGTATTCCAGCGCGGAGACATTCACGAATATATCTATTCTGTCCAGCAGCGGGCCGGAAATGCGCCCGCGATAGGCGCGGATCTCGCTCTCGGAGCATCGGCAGCGCCCCGAGGAATGGCCGTACCAGCCGCAGCGGCAGGGGTTCATCGCGCAAACGAGGGTGAATCGGCTCGGATAGGTGACCGTTCCCGAAACGCGGGAAATGGTGACGGAACCGGTTTCAAGCGGCTGGCGCAAGATTTCAAGCGTTTCGCGCGCAAATTCCGGCAGTTCGTCGAGGAAAAGGACGCCGTTGTGTGCGAGGGATATTTCACCGGGGCGCGGGTTCGTCCCGCCGCCGGAAAGCCCTATCGCGGAAACGGTATGGTGCGGCGAGCGGAAGGGCCGCGTCGTAACGACGGGGTGAGCCGAGTCCGTAAGCCCCGCTATGGAATGAACCTCCGTCGTTTCAAGGATCTCCTCGCGGCTCATGCGGGGCATTATCGAGGGCAGGCGCGAGGCGAGCATGCTTTTCCCCGTTCCCGGAGGGCCGCTCATAAGAAGATTATGCGAGCCTGTGGCGCAGATCTCCAGCGCGCGTTTTACGTTTTCCTGCCCCTTTACGTCGGCAAAATCAAGCATCACCTCGTCCAGAGAGTCAAAGCAGGGCGGCGCTTCCGGCTCAATGAGCCTTTCGCCGGAAAGATGGTCGATAAGCTCGGCAATATTCTTAACCGGGTAAACTCGGACGTCCTCGGCAAAGGCCGCCTCGCGGGCGTTGGCCTCAGGAACGAAAAGCTCCGTGACGCCCTCGCGCGCGGCGGCAAGCGCCATCGGAAGCGCGCCGGGAACTCCGCGCAGCTCGCCCATCAGCGAAAGCTCCCCGAAGAACGCCGCGGTCTGCGGCAGCGGTGAAATCGTCTCCGTGGCGGCGAGGATGCCGAGAAAAACCGGCAGGTCGTACACCGTGCCGCCCTTTTTCATGTCGGCGGGCGCGAGGTTCACCGTAATGCGTCCGTTGGGGAAGCCGAAGCCGCAGGATTTTATCGCGGCGCGGACGCGCTCCCGCGCCTCCTTGACGGCGGTATCTCCGAGCCCGACGATATCGAAGCTCGTAAGCCCCGACGACACGAAGCATTCAACGGTAACGCCGTAGCCGCGTATGCCGTGAACGCCGAGTGATCTGACGGCCTGTGTCATAGTTACTCCTTCCTGAAACGAGACCCGCTTCTCCGGGTTCTCGCATGAAAACGCTCCAAAAGGATGCTTTGCTGCAATAATCAGTGTTTTGTCCCCCGGTCCGGGCTCCTTTTGCTCTTGCCCGCGCTCTGTTTGGTTTTCGCGGCGGGGGCTGTTTTCGCTCCGCGCTGGGACTGTTTCGCCGCTTTCTGCGCGGCGGCAGCTTTTTTCGCGCGCGGCGCTTCGTCCGGGCGGACAAGGCAGCGTTTGCCGAAGCCGATAAGATCCTCGCGGTGCGCCTTTTTGAGCGCCTCGATGACGAGGGCGCGCTTCTCCGGGCGCGTCCACTGCAAAAGCGCGCGCTGCAGTTCCTTTTCGTGGTAGCCCCGCGCGGCGTAAACGCTCTCGCCCGTGCGCGGGTCGATGCCCGTATAGTACATGCAGGTCGAAAGCGTCCCCGGCGTGGGGTAAAAATCCTGCACCTGCTCGGGGCGAACCCCATGCGCCTTTAAGTATTCCGCCAGCCGCACCGCGTCGCCCAGCGTGGAGCCGGGGTGTGAGCTCATGAGATAGGGCACAAGGAACTGCTGCTTTGAATACTGCTTATTGAGGCGGGCATATTTCTCAAGGAAACGCTCGTAAACGTCTATCGGGGGCTTGCCCATATAGCCGAGCACCTTGTCAATGCAATGCTCCGGCGCGACCTTGAGCTGCCCGCTTATATGGTGCTTCACGAGCTCAGCGAAGAAATCTCCGCTTTTATCGCAGAGCATATAGTCAAAACGGATGCCCGAACGGACGAAAACCTTCTTCACGCCCGGCACCTCGCGCAGACGGCGCAGGAGGGCGAGATACTCGCGGTGGTCGGCGTTCAGGTTCGGGCAGGGGCGCGGGGTGAGGCAATTCCTGTCCGCGCACATGCCGTATTTCTTCTGCTTCTCGCAGGAGGTATGGCTGAAGTTCGCCGTCGGGCCGCCGACATCGTGGATATAACCCTTGAAAAGCGGGTGCTGCGTCATTTTCTCAGCCTCGCGCACGACGCTTTCGTTAGAACGCGCCGTGACCATCCTGCCCTGGTGGAACGCAAGCGAGCAGAAATTGCAGCCGCCGAAGCAGCCGCGGTTGTGGATAATGGAAAAGCGCACTTCTTCTATCGCGGGAACGCCGCCTTCGGCCTCGTACATCGGGTGAGGCTCGCGCGTGAAGGGCAGCTCGGCCACATCGTCCAGCTCGCGCGTATCGAGCGGCATGGCGGGCGGGTTTACTATAAGGCAGCGCTCGCCGTGCCTTTGAGTGACGGCGCGGCCCCTCACGGGGTCGTGCTCGGCGTATTCTATGCGCGTAGCCTCGGCGTAGGCGCGTTTGTCGCGGCGAACTTCCTCCAGCGACGGCACGCTGACGGCTTCGTAGGCGCAATAGCTTTCGTCCGGGCGGCAGACAGCCGTTCCCCGAACGTCGGTGATAGTCTCCGGCGCTTCACCGGAAGCGAGGCGGCGCGCGATCTCACGGGCGGCGCGCTCGCCCATGCCGTATATGAGTATGTCCGCGCCGGCGTCAATAAGCGCGGAGGCGCGAACCTTATCGTCCCAATAATCATAATGCGCGAAACGGCGCAGCGAGGCCTCCAGCCCGCCGATAACGAGCGGAAGCGAGGGGAAAGCCTCTCGCACGCGGTTTGCGTAAACGATGCTCGCCCTGTCCGGGCGCAGCCCCGCTTTTTTGCCGGGGCTGTAAAAATCCTCGCTGCGGCGGCGCTTTGCCGCGGTATAGTGCGCCACCATGGAATCGAGGTTCCCCGCCGAGAGCATGCAGCCGTAGCGGGGCCTGCCCATCGCGCGTATAGCCTCGGCGCTGTGCCAGTCCGGCTGGGGAAGGATCGCCACGCGATAGCCCTCTTTTTCGAGCACGCGCCCAATTACAGGCGTGCCGAAGGACGGGTGATCGACATACGCGTCGCCCGTTATAAGAAGGAAATCATAATAATACCAGCCGCGCTCAAGCATATCCTCGCGGCTGACGGGCAAAAACAGTTCGTTCACGGCAGCTTAATCCCTTTTTCCATTATAAGAACGTCTCCCCGCGCGCTCGTCTGAACAGCGGTCACGGCGAAGCCGCAGCGCTCGTAAAAGCCCACAGCCTCGGTATTCGCGCGTGTAACGCGAAGGCTCAGCCTGTCGCGCCCGAGAGCTCGGTAATAGCTCACTGCGTGGCCGATAAGCTGAACGGCAAAGCCGCGGCGGCGGAACGCTTCATCAAGGCAGAGAAAAGCGATATGACCTCTCCCCTCGTCCTCGCCCACCTCCGGCGCAAGCTCGATCATTCCGGCAGTCTTATCGCCCAAAATGCCCTCGACGACTGCGTTTTCGTCCTTGATCGAGCGCATGACCGCCCAGTCGTGGTAAATATCGGAGAAGCCTATGTCGCTCCCATAGGATTTTATCCACGCGTCGCGGTAACGCGCGAGGTACTTCTCCCGTTCGGCGGCGGCGCGGAAAGGAACGAAGCGCATATTGCGCCCGTCCGTCCCTGTCTCGTCCTTCCACCAGGTCTCGCGGCGGAAAGCGGAAAGCTCGTCGGACAGGTGAGACGCGTCGCCCCCGTAGACAAGCTCGAACTTTCCGTTCTCATATCGCAGGAGGCTTACGGCGGTATTGTCGTAGTGAGGAATCTTCGTTATCTCGGAGGCCGGAACGTTCAGCACGACGCTGAGAAACGCGCGGATGGCGCAGCCGTGGGAAAATACGGCGACGCGGCGCCCGTCGTTTGCGCGGGCAATATCCGTCATCGCGCCCGTGATGCGCGTCTTGACCTCCTCCCACGCTTCGCCTCCGGGAACCGACCACTTATCGGGCGAGAAGGTGAAATAATAATACTGCTCCTTCTGAAAGGTCTCGACCTCGCCCCAGGTACGGTCCTCCCAAGAGCCGAGGGCGATTTCGCGCAGACCCTCGCGCGTTTCAAGAGGCAGCTTCTTCGGCGCGTATATCGATGCCGCCGTCGCCATAGCGCGGGCAAGGTCGCTTGAATATACCGCGTCTATACGCTCGCCCTCAAAGCGGCGGGCGAGCGCCTTAATCTGCTCGGCGCCTCGCTGAGTGATGAGGCTGTTATAACGTCCGTGGATACGGCGGTAAAGGTTGCCCTCCGCCTCCGCGTGGCGGATGAGGAATATTTCCGTCATTCTGTTACCTTGAACGAGCTGATGGTTCCGACGAACTCTATCGTATCGGTCTTGACGTAATGCGTCTTGCCTATGCGGATTTCCTGTGTGCCGAGCTCGTTGAGGATGGAGGAGGAATCGAGCTGGGCCGTGCAGGTAAAGGTTACGGTATAGTATTCATCCTCCGGCTCGAGGATATAGGTTCTGTTCTGGGTCCCGACGTCACGGACTTCGATTTCCTTTACCTTGCAGGGCTCTGCGTATGCGGAAACGACGGTTCCGTTAACGTATTGTCCGCTCGCGGCCATCTGAGCCGGAAGCGTCTCCACCGCAGCCTCATAAAGCTCCTTTGCCATAGCGTCGCATACGACGGTGAACTCGACGTTTCTCACTCCGCCGCCCGTCGAGGTCTGGCGTTTGTCGATGAACTTCATCGCGAATACAGCGATAACCGCGATAACGATGATGATAACGACGACGTCTACGATGTTGAATCTGAATTTTTTCTGTTTTGTTTCCATTTTCTGATGCTCCCAATCCTGCAACAGGCAAAATGCGCCTCATAGCGCCCGCGCTATTGCTCATTTTAAAAAAATAGTCTATAATAATCGGTACGGCGGAAAATCCGCACGCCAAAATTATACCGAATACCACACTCAACACTAATAATTTATAATAACACGGCTTGCCGCGTAAATCAACCTTTCAGAAGGGTGCTGACACATGAAAATACTAACGCTTATAAGCGGAGGAGATATAGGAGGGGCTAAAACCCACGTTCTCACGCTCCTGCGTGAGCTTTCACGGACGGAGGAGGTATGCCTTGTCTGCTTCACGGAGGGCGAATTTGCCTCCGATGCGCGCGAAATGGGCATAAATACACGCATAGTTTCAAACCGCTCCGTCTTTGCCGACCTGCGCGAGCTGAAAAAGCTTATATCGGAGGGCGGCTTTGAGCTTATCCATTCCCACGGCTCGCGCGGAAACTTTATGGCATCGCTGCTCAAAAAAAGCAGCGGGCTGCCTCTGCTTTCCACCGTCCACAGCGATCCGAAGCTTGACTATATGGGCCGCCCGCTCGCGCGCCTCACTTATGGCTTCATAAACTCCCTCGCGCTGCGGAAAATGGATTATCTCACGGGCGTATCGGCTTCGATGGCGGAGCTGCTTATTTCCCGCGGATTCGAGCCGGACAGGATATTTACAATCTATAACGGCGTGGACATGGCTCTGCCCGAGCCCGCGCCGGAACGCGGCGAATTCTTCACGCGCTGCGGCATCGAGGTCCCGGAGGACAGCGTAAAGGTCGGCATAGCAGCGCGGCTCAACCCCGTCAAGGACATCGCCACGCTGATCCGTGGTTTTGCCTCGGCTGCAGAAAGCGAGCCGCGTCTGCGGCTTTTCATCGCCGGCGAGGGGCCGGAGGAGGAGCGTCTTCGTGCGCTCTGTGCCGAACTGGGCATAACAGATAGGGTATATTTCCTCGGCTGGATAGAGGATATGGACGCTTTTTACGCGTCTCTTGACATAAATACGCTCACGAGCCTTTCCGAGACCTTCCCATATGCGCTCACCGAGGGCGCGAGGTTTTCGCTGGCAACAGTTGCCTCCCGCGTCGGCGGTGTCCCCGCGCTCATAGACCAGGGCGTGAACGGGCTTCTTTTCGAGGCCGGGGACTGGGAAAAGCTCGGGCAGTGTCTCCTCATGCTCGCGCAGAACGAGACCGTTCGCCGGGGCTTTGCCCAGCGCCTGCACGATAAGGTCGACCGCGAATTTTCCCTCGAAGCCACCTGCCGCACGCAGAAGACCATTTACGAAACGATAATCCGCCGCGAAAAGCTCGGCAAGGCGCGCCGCCGCGTGCTCATCTGCGGCGCTTACGGGCGCGGCAACTCCGGCGACGAGGCGATACTTTCCTCTATAATAAACGAAGTGCGGGAGGCGGACGAGGACGCCGTTATCTGCGCCATGAGCATAAACCCGCGCGAAACGCGATACCTCCACCGAGTCCGCTCGATTTTCACCTTCAACGCTTTCGCCTTCGCGCGCGTATGCCGCCATGCAACGCTCTATATCAACGGCGGCGGCAGCCTCATTCAGGACGTAACGAGCCGCCGCTCGCTTTGGTTTTATCTCTACACACTGCGCTATGCCCACAGGCACCATATCCCCGTTCTCATGTACGGCTGCGGCATCGGCCCTGTAACTCGCGGCTATAACCGCACTATGGCGGGGAACGTCATAAACAAAAACGCAGACTGCATAACTCTCCGTGAAGACAGCTCTCTGCATGAGCTTGAGCGCATGGGCGTGACCAAGCCGCGCATTCTCCTTGCCGCCGATCCCTCGCTCACGCTTCCCTCCGCGCCGGACGAGGCCGTAAACAGCGCCATGCTGACCGAACGGCTCGACCCCAAGGGCAAATACATCGCCTTCGTTCTGCGCCAGTGGGACGGCTTCGAGGCCAAGGCCCCGGCGATCGCCGCAGCAGCCGATTACGCCTACAAAAACCACGGTCTCACGCCGGTTTTCATCCCGATAAACGCGGAAAAGGACGCTGCCGCAGCCGAGCTTGTGACGAAGCACATGTCTTCGCCCTATTACAGCTTTAAGACTATGAAAAGCTCCGCCGTCACCATAGGCGTCCTCTCGCGCATGTCCGCCGTCGTCTCCATGCGTCTGCACGGGCTCATTTTCTCGGCGGGTCGCGGCGTCGCGCTCGTCGGCATAGTGTACGACCCGAAGGTCAGCGCGTTTCTGCGCTATATGGGCGTCGAGCATTTTGTCGACCTCATTGATGTCAGCGAGAGTTCTCTTTCGCAGCTTATTGACGGCGCAATCGCCGGTTTCTCACCTGAAGCGCAGGAGGCCGCGATACAGCACCTGCACGAGATGGAGAAGGTAAACCGCGAGACCCTGAAGGGAATGCTCTGCGGAGAATAAACGGAAGGAAGGGTCCAAAACATGTCCGATACGATTGCCGCGCTCTCGACCCTCATGGGTCGCAGCGCGATAGGAATACTAAGAATGAGCGGGGATGACGCCGTCGCCGTCGCCGAGCGCGTTTTCAGGCCCGATAACGGGCGCAGTCTCGGCGCGTGCCGCGCAAGGAGCATAATAAACGGCGCGCTTCTCTCCGATTCCGGCGAGGTGATAGACCAGTGCCTTGCCATATTCTGCCGTGCACCGCATTCCTACACCGGCGAGGAAACGGTGGAGCTGCAGTGTCACGGCTCGCCGACGGTGCTCGCCGCAGGGCTGCGCAGTCTTTTCGCGGCGGGCGCAAGGCAGGCACTGCGCGGCGAATTTACCAAGCGCGCTTTTTTGAACGCTAAGCTCGACCTCGCGCAGAGCGAGGCGGTCATCGACCTTATCGACGCCGAGACCGAGGAAATGATGAAAAACGCCGCGGCGCAGCTCGGCGGCGCGGTTTCGCAGCGCATGGAAGAGGTCTATTCAAAGCTCACCGACCTCATGAGCCATTTTCACGCGGTCATCGACTACCCCGACGAGGAGATCGAAGCCTTTGAGATACCCGCCGTGCAGGAGGCGATTTCCGGTGCGGAGGAAACGCTGCGCGCCCTGCTGAAAACCTTCGAGCGCGGCAGAATAGCGCGTGAGGGCGTATCCTGTGCTATCATAGGCCGCCCGAACGCGGGCAAGTCCTCGCTTCTGAACGCCCTGCTCGGCTACGACCGCGCCATCGTTACGGATATCCCCGGCACGACGCGCGACACCGTTGAGGAAAAGCTCATGCTCGGCGGCGTAATGCTGCGCCTTGCCGATACGGCCGGTCTGCGCGAAGCCTCGGACGAGGTGGAAAAGCTCGGCGTGGAGCGCGCCAGACGCGCGGCGGCGCAGGCAGAACTCGTCTTCGCCGTTTTCGACGCTTCCCGCCCCCTTGACGCGGAGGACAGGAGCGTTATCGAGGCGGCCGCAAACGCGAAACGCGCAGTCGCCGTTCTCAATAAATCCGACCTCCCGCGCGCTCTCAGCGCCGAGGACGAAAAGGCGATTTCCGCGCTCGGAAGAGTTTGCAGCGTTTCCGCGCGCGAAGGGCGCGGGCTTGAAGCGCTCGACGATGCCGTGAAGGAGATGTTCGCCGCGGGCGCGCCCGTCCCCGCCGGCGAGATGATAACGAACGAGCGTCAGGCCGACGCGCTGCGCCGCGCGCTCGAGGCGCTTGGACGCGCCGAGAAAGCCTTTTCCGCCGGCTATACGCCCGACGCCGTGCTCACTGACGTTGAGGAAGCCATGAGCGCCATAGGCGAAATCACGGGCAGGACCGTCCGCGAAGACATTACCGCCCGCATCTTCGAGCGCTTCTGCGTGGGGAAATAAACCGCGCGCCGGATTATCGGCAAAAGCTTCACCGCTGCGGCCGATTGCCGTTTATACTGTCAATAGAAGCAAAAAACCGCTGCGGGCCTTTCCGCAGCGGGTTTTGATTTGTTATTGTGCTTCGCCCGGCTCGTTGGCGTCCTCTATGAGCTCGGTTTCGGGAAGGCTGGCATCCGGCGGGGGCGTCTCGTCACCCTCTGAGCTTGTGCCGCCTCCGATTGGCTCTGTGGAGGGCTCAGGTGAAGTCTCCGGGGTCTCAGGCTCGGGTGTTGGCTCGGCTTCGCCGCCGATTTCGCCGCCTTCGCCGGGTTTATCCGGCTCTGCGGGGGTATCGGCAGGCGTTTCCTCGGGCGTTTCCCCGCCGTCACCGCTCGTTGGCTCAGCCGAGGGCGCGGGAACAGAGGGGTCGTAGAGGTAAAGCTCGCCGGGCGCGACGAGAATTACGCGGTTGCGGCTCGAATAATTGCTCGTTGCCTCCAGCTCGCGGCTGATAAGCGTTCCGTCGCCCTTATAGCGCGCCTTGTAGGTGTTCACCTTATAGCCTGTTATGCCGGAAACGTCCGTTCTCGTCTGGCCGCTCGCGACAGACGAATCCTCGCGGTAGGTGACGCCGTAGTTATAAGTATTCGTGACCTCATAGGTCATTTCGATGTAATCATCTGTGGTCTTAGTGCCGTAAAGCTCACAGAAAAGCTCGCCTCCGTCGCGCCAGGCAACTATTTTCACAGGGTACTCCATGTTGTTGCGGAATTTGAAGTCCGGCCCGCCCCAGCTAACCGTCGCGTCCATGCCAAGGGGGATATAGGAAGCCGCGTAAAGGTGGCAGGTGCGGTAAACTATCTCAAGGTCGGCATAGAGGCAGCAATAGTATATGGAGCTCGACACCTGGCAGATGCCGCCGCCAACCTGATCCACAGTCTGCCCGCCGATATACGCAGGCGCAGCGCCGAAGCCGCGCGAGGTCGTGCGCTCGCCGACGGTATCGTTGAAGGAAAACTCCGCGCCCGGCATGACCACAACGCCGTTTACCTCGGCGGCGGCGAGTTCTATGTTCTTCGAGCGCGTCTCGTTGCTCGTAAGCTTTGAGGTCCATGAGCCGAGCTTATCGCGGAAAAGGAGCTCTGAAAGCGCTTCGTCCGTGTACTCCGGCTCCGTTTCAATGAGCGGAATGGCAACGACGCTGCCGTTTTCCGCCGCGTCATATTCCGCACGGGCAAGCTCGAGATCGAAGCTGAGCCCCTTTTCACCCGGGAGAATGTTGAAGTCCTTATCAAATTCTGCGCTGCGAGGCTCGCAGTAAACGCTGTCATAAATATCGGAAAGGGAAATTTCCGCCGCGGGGAGATACTGCGCGCGCAGGACTGCGGTGCTCTCCCCCGCCTTCAGCGCCGCGAGCGCCGAATTAAAAGCGGAATTTTCGCTTATGCTTATGCCGCCCGCGCCCTTGATTATCGTGAGGACGCCGCCGGAAATGCTGTAATTCCCATTCACTCCCTCAGACTGGATCTCATCCGTTATCGCACTCACCGCGTCTGAAAGCGCGCCCTCGGCAAAGGCAGAAGAAATGTCGCTCCCGCCGACGCTTTTAGATCCCATGAGGCAGGCAATATAATCGAACGTGTTTGCGAACAGATTATTGCTGTGGCCGATGGCGTAAGCGGAATCCGCGAGGGTTTCTGCCGTCTCATCACCCATGAGCTCGGCGGGGATTATCTCGCGCGAGGCTATTTCTTCGCCGTTGTCCGTCTGCATAGAGAGGCGCAGCGGGGTCGTGATCGCCTCGGATATCGCGTCCCGCGCTTCGTCGCGCGTCATTCCCGCGACGGGCACGCCGCAGGCCGATACGTTCGGGAAGACCGTGTTGCAGCTTTGCGCGGAAACGGCGAGAAACGCGGCTCCGCCTATTATAACAACCGCCGCGAGCGCCGCAATTACTATCGGTAATACTTTAACTTCGGACTTACGCAGGTGCGCACCGCCTTTTTTCTTCTTTTCCATCTTTAAACCGCTTCCATCTTGAATAAAACTGTAAATTAACAAATATAAAATATATTGATAACTATCAAAACAGTGAAGAATAATAATCCTCGCGGCTCCAGGGCGCCGCCATATTATATTTCTTCTCCGCCTGCGCGTCAAGCAGCTCGCCGATAAGGCTGTTTGAAACGAGAAAGCCCTTGGGCGTAAAGCTCCAGCGGCCGTTCTGCTCGCGCGCGTAGCCGTATTTTCTGTATTTTTCAAAGAGCGGACGCAGAGCGTCGAAGCCTATACGGAAATAGTGCTCGTAGTCCTGCTCGGATATGCCGTAGACCGTCCTCATGCCGAGCATGATATACTCCGCGGCACGCTCGCTGAAGCCGATATCCTCCGTTTCCTTCACTATGGGGGACCCGTCGTTTACCGAACGGATATATTCCTCAACGTTGTCCGTGAAGCTGTATCTTCTGCCGCTCACGAGCGAGGCGGCGGAAGCGCCGAAGCCGGCGTAATCGCCGAGCTGCCAATACTTGAGGTTGTGGCGCGATTCCTTGCCGCGGAGGGCGAAATTCGATATCTCATACTGCTGCCAGCCTGCGGAGGCGAGGAAATCTACTGTATAAAGATACATGTCCGCCTGTGTGTCTTCGTCCGGAAGGAGCTCCGAGCCGCGGTATCGGCTAAGCTCCGTTCCCTCCTCTATCTTGAGGCCGTAGCAGGACAGGTGCTCCGGTTCAAGGAGCGTCGCGCGCATGAGCGTATCCGCCCAATCCTCACGCGTCTGGGCTGGGAGGCCGTAGATAAGGTCAAGGCTCAGGTTTTCAAAGCCCGCGCGCCGCGCCGCTTCTACGGCGTCGAGTGTCATTTCATGCGTGTGGCGGCGGTTTATAAATTTCAGGATAGTGTTGTTTGCCGACTGCATGCCAATCGAAATGCGGTTGAAGCCTGCACGGCGGAGGCTTTTCAGCTCGTCGCGGCGGATGCTGTCGGGGTTTGCTTCGAGCGTCACCTCCGAGTCCACCAAAACGTGGCAGCAGCGGGTGAGCGTCTCGAAAATGCGGATAAGGTTCGCCGCACCGTACCAGCTCGGCGTTCCGCCGCCGAAATACACCGTATCCACGCGATAGTTTTCGAGCCGTGGGGCGTATTCCTCAAGGTGCTTTATTATCGCTGCCTGATACTGCGGGATGAGATCGCGCCGCCCGGAGGTGGAGCAAAAATCGCAGTAAGAGCAGCGGGAAGCGCAGAAGGGTATATGAAAATAAATGCCGATACGCTGTTTTTCCATAATAAGCACCTCCCCTAATGCGCCACTTCGGGCGCGTTATAATAAGCATGAGTCCGCCGTGCAAGGCACGGGACTGTCAAGGAACAGATTACCCCAAGGCGGGGCCGTGTGTCAACAAAAAATCGTAACAAAAATATCCCTCAATGCGCCGAATTGAGGTAGGTTTCCAGAATGAGCTGGGCGGCGACGGCATCCACCACCGCCTTGCGTTTTTTCCCGCGCCTGCCTGCCTCGGAAAGGATACGGTGCGCATCCACGGTGGTAAGGCGCTCGTCAACCGGGATGGGCTGAACGCCGGTTTTTTCGGCAAGAAGAGCGGCAAGCTCGACGCTTTTTTCTGCGCGCGGGCCGCGCGTTCCATCCATGTTCACGGGCGAGCCGATAACTATTTTCTCCGCCTTGCGGGAACGGTAAAGCTCCGCGAGCTTATCGGCCAGCGCCGCCTGCGACCATTCGTTTATAACGAGCGTTTCCCCCGCGATAGACCCCGTAAGGTCGGAAAACGCGACGCCCGTGCGTGCGTCGCCGTAGTCAATCGCCATAATTTTCATGGCCCAGCCTCCGTTTAAAGAGGGACGGTATCCGCCCTGACTTCGGGCAGGATACCGTCCCCTGTTCTTTGTTTGCTTTTTTGATTAATTTCTGCGACGGAGATTTTGCGCCGGTCGATGTGAACGCAGAGGCAATATTCAGATATTGCCGAGCATTTTAACGAAGTATGGCACAAAACTCCTAATACATCTGCGACGGAGATTTTGCGTCAGACGAGGCAAACGCGCAGGCAATACAAAGGTATTACCGAGCATTTTAACGATGTATGGCACAAAATCTCCAAGCAGGCAAAATCAGAATACGAGGATCGGCTTTATAACAGCGCCGCTGTGCGAATCCTCAAAGGCCTGATTGATCTCCTCAAACTTATAATACTTGGTCATCTTATCGATGGGAAGACGGCCCTGCTTATAGAACTTGACGAGCTCGGGGATGAAGGTCTGGGGATTGGCTCCGCCCTCGACGACGCCCGCGAAGGACGCGCTCTTATCCATGAGCCATGCGTTGGCAAGAACGCCGACTTCCTTATCGCCCGTTACGCCGACGAGGACGCCGAGGCCCTCGCTGCGGAGAGAAGCGAGCATCTGCTGGCAGAGGACGGGAACGCCGACAGCCTCGAGGCCGTAGTGGACACCCTTACCGTCGCAGATCTCCTTGATCTTCGCAGGAACGTCAGCGCATTCCTTGCCGTTTATAACGTGGGTCGCGCCCATCTCAAGAGCCATTTCGAGGCGGGAGGGAACGAGGTCGATGGCGATGATCTTATCGCAGCCGGCAATCTTCGCGGCCATGATAGCGCTCATGCCGACAGCGCCCGCGCCGAATACGGCGATGGAGGTGCCGGGTTCGGGCTTCATGCGGCAGAGGACTGCGCCCGCGCCGGTCTGAACGCCGCAGCCGAGAGAGCAGAGAGCCTTGAGGTCAACCTCGGGGTCAACCTTAACGGCGTTTCTCGCCTCAACTACGCAGTAGGTGGAGAAGCCGCCCTGTCCGAAGAGGACGGAGATCTCGTTGCCCTTAGCGTCGGTCAGACGGCGGGTACCGTCGGAATAAGCGCCGCCGAAGAAGAGGGAGAAGCTGTTTTCGCAGGCATAGGGGTGGCCCTCAAAGCACTTGTCGCAGCAGCCGCAGGAAGGATAGCTCATAACGACGTGGTCGCCGGCCTTGAGGGAATTTACGCCCTCGCCGACCTGCTCGACGATGCCGACGCCCTCATGGCCCATGACCATTGGGAGATTGGCGGGGATAAACTGCTTGATCGCGGAAGCGTCGGTGTGGCAGACGCCGCAGGCGACCATTTTTATAAGGACTTCACCGGCCTTAGGAGCGGCGAGCTCGAGCTCTTCGATCTCAATCTTGTCGGTGGCGCGGGTGATGGCAGCTTTTACTTTCATTGTAATTGACCTCCATAAATAATAATGCGGCAGCGCAAAAAGCGCTTCCAATAAATATATGATAAATGAGTTTTACACAAAGGAACAATCAGTCACAGCTCGATTATGCGGTACCCCGTCGCGTTCACGCAGGTAGTCGCGCCGAAAACGCTTACGGCGCGGTTATTCACCGGCGAGCCGCTGAGATGATAATGGCCGAAGAAATGGTATTTCGGGCTGTATGTATCGTCTATCCGGCAAAAGGAGGAGAAGCCGCGGTGAAACTGGCTGGGTCCGTCGCCCCGCCCTAAGGGCGCGGCATGAGTTACGAAAATATCGACGCCCCCCGCCTTTTTGATGCGAGCTTCGAGTTTTTTGGCGCGGCGCTCCATCTCCGCCTCGGTATAAACGATGGCGCCCTGTCCCCCGCCCATAGCGCCGCCGAGCCCGGCGATACGAAGCCCGCGATAGCGCACAAGCTCCCCGTCTATGCAGACACAGCCCTCCGGCGGGCGGTGGGCATAATCGGTATCATGGTTGCCGCAGACATAAAAAAGCGGGGCGGGTATCATCGTGACGAGATAGCTAAGGTAGCTCGCCTTCAAATCGCCGCAGGAAATGATAAGGTCCACGGATTTGAACACCGCCGGGTCGAAATGATCCCATATATATTTGCTTTCAACGTCCGAAACGGCAAGTATTTTCATACGCTTTGTCCTCTCTGTCCGCGCTTTCCCCGCGGTGGGGCAAATACAAATATATTATACAATATTATTCTCGTATTATCAACAGAGATTTTATCCACGCTTCGATTTTGGTTGCCATAGATGGCCCTATGTGCTACAATTAGGCAAACAAGCCCTCGGTTTTACTGTTTTTGTATGGAGGTTTTTATGAAAAAGCTTATTGCAGCGTTGTTATCGCTGATTTTTATTCTATCACTCTGCTCCTGCGCCATCGAAAAGAAGGCTGACAGCGCTGATGAGCCCAAGCCCACAGATGCTCCCGCAGCGGCTGAAACTCCCTCCGCGGAGCCCTCGGGCGAGCCGGAGGCGTCGAGCGAACCCAGCCCCGAGGAACCGCCGCAGGAAGAAACGGAGCCTCAGGTAATCGCCCTTATAAAGCTCAGCGAAAGCCAAAGCTTTAAGGACGCTGACGGCAGCGAGCTTGTAAACTTCTCCTGCACCTCGGCGGAATTCTACATCCCCGGACGCAAGGACGCCGCGGCACTCATAAACGCCGACGTTCCGAAGGACTGCTTCGGCATCTTCTGGGCTGAGGATAAACCCATGACTTACGACGAGGTCGTGGAAATGGCTCGGGAGGACCGCGCGAACCGCCTTGAAAGCGTTCAGGACTCGGAATGGGAATGGAGCTTCGTTCCCTATTGCGGCGAGCGCAGGGCAATCGTTACCCGCGCGGACGGCGCGGTCGTGAGCATACTGTATTCTAATTACATCTACACAGGCGGAGTCCACGGCTTTAGTTGGTGCGAGAGCGCGGTCTACAGCTCGCGCACGGGCAAGCCGCTCAGCCGCGCGGACATCTGCGGCGGCAGTGACGAGGAATTCCTGCGTTTCTGCGCTGACTACATAACCGACCTTTCCCATTCCGAGGCTTACGCCGATTATCAGGAGGCGTTTTTCGAGGGTTATGAAGCCGACATTCCCGACGTTATCGCCGCCAGCGCATGGTATCTCAGTGACGCGGGCGTCGTCTTCCCGATAAGTCCCTACGAGCTCGGCCCCTATGCGATGGGCTCGATAGAGTTCTGCGTTCCCTATTCCGCGCTCGGCGGCATTATCGCGGACGAGTTTATCCCCCCTGAACGCGACGGGATGCCCGGCAGCCTCAGCTTGGTCAAGGGCGCCGCAGGCAGCTTCAACGCTTCCATAGACAAGGGACGCGGTGAAGTCGCGGTTCTGAAGGTCTCCGGCTCGGTATATGACCTCACCATAGCAAGCGTGACTAATTTCTATGACGACTACTATTTCACCACGGACAGCGACGCTATATTCGCCGGAGTCTGCCGCGACGGGGACAGTTTTTTCCTTCGCGACTATTATCCCGACGTTGCCCCCGCCTTCTCCGTATCTTACACCGACGGAACGGGCAGAAAGCATGAATACATCCTCACTCAAAGCGGCGAGGACGGTTCCATTCTCATGCTCCCCCGCCCCGCGCAGCCCGCGGGCTGACAGACCGGTTTGGGTAATTCCGGGCAAGCTAATAATTAGTTCCTTCTTCATCCTGCTCAAGAGCGTTCAGATAATCCTCGTAGTCGGTTTTATAGGAATACTCCCTATTGACAGTTTTGCCGCTTTCTGCTATTCTGTTCGCAAGTGCATCGGATTGAGAAGGACCCGTCCTTGGCTCTTGGTAACGAGAGCGCTGGTTTTCGCCAGTGACGGTATTCTTGCCGATGCTTCTTTTTTGTCTATCATGTGGACTCTGCTTACATCGTGCAGGATTCTTCTATCTCTTCCGTCCGCAATATTCAGCGTTGCTTCGTAAATATTTCCATCCAAGTCTTGCAGATATGTAGTACGTTTCTCCCATCCGTTTTCATCCAACCACTTATGTGAGAGGGCTTTGCGTCAGGCGAGGCGGACTTTTCCGGGCATAATGAATATATATGGTCAGGAAGCCCAAGGAAGCATGCCGCATAGATTTTCCGATTTTAATTGAATATTAGTATAAAGCCGCCCCTCGCGAAAAAATGAGGGGCGGCGGTTTATATACTATATGCGCTATATGTTTGACAGCCTTATTTTCTCAGCCCGACGTAGACTACCGAGGAACCGGATTCGAGGATGCGTTCATGCTCCTCCGCTATATCGCGTATTTCATCAAGATGCGCCAGAAATATGCGTACGATATTCGGGTCGAAATGCTTGCCCGAGCCTTCCTTGATAATGTTCACGGCATCCTCGAAGGAAAACGGCGCCTTATAGCTTCGCTTGGAAAGGAGCGCATCGAAAACATCCGCAATCGCCATAACCCTTGCAGATACGGGTATCTGATCGCCGGAGAGCTTTTCCGGGTAACCGCTTCCGTCCCACTTCTCATGGTGGTAAAGCGCGAGGTTCTTCGCTTCGCTGAGATAACCGGGGTTCGCTACCAGCTCCATCGCCGTATCGATTATCTTGCCGCCTTCGCGGGTATGCGTCTTCATTATTTCAAATTCATCGTCGTCCAGACGCGCGGGCTTATTGAGTATAACGTCCGAAATTTTAATCTTGCCTACGTCATGCAGCGGCGCGGAGTTTGAAACGGCGTTTATATAGTCCTTTGTAACAATTTCCGGATAAAGGCCGTCGTCGTGCATAAACGTGAGAATGGCATGGGTAAAGGCCGTTGTTTTTCTTACATGGTCGCCCGTATTCTTATCGCGGCTTTCAACGAGGTCTGCGAGGACGTAAATGAGGCCATTTTGTATCTTCGTGAGCTGAACGCTTTTTTCTCGCAGATTTTCCATGTAGCTCACAGTCTCCGCGATGGTCTTGGCAAGAGACTCATAGAGGTTTTCGACCTCGTCCTTCGTGCGGATGCCGAGGTTTTCTATTCTGTCAACGCTCATCATGCGGTCCTCATGCGACTTATAGGTAAAATCGGCGGAGGCGACCGTCATTGCGTTCAGCGGGAAAACGATGCTGTATTTTGCCGCCCACATGCAGAAGGCAAGCGCAAGGACAAAGAGTCCGACGAAGAGAGAGAGGAGCTTGGCAAGGAAAATAACCTCGTCCACGCGTATCTCGTCCATCGAGATATCCGTGGCGGCATAACAGACTGTTTTTCCCTTGGAATCCCGCACCGGCTCATAATTTGTGAGGAGCCAGCCATAGGTGTCGTCGGAAATAATGGGGTCTATGTCGTTGCCCGCAAGCAGCGTGGGTATATACTCGGAGAAGGACTCGTCGAAGGGTATTATCTCGCCCGGAGCAGACTCGGTTACCCCGTCCGCATCTATATCGAAGACGACGTGGCAGCCGTCCTCCATGATTTTATAAGCGTAAATATACTGAATATCACTGTGGTTTGAGATTATCGTATGCAGATGCTGGCGTATCTCGGCATAGCCCTCAGCGTTCTCGCCCTCAGCGAGGAAGGAATCCACCTTTTCAGGGTCGATTATATCCGCGGCAAGGCGCGCAATATTCGTCCCGAGGCTCTTATGCTCCGCTATCGCAAAGGAATTATAGAGGAAATAGCTTATAATAATGGTTATTGAGGACACAAGGACCATAACGACGGTGAGAACTATCGTTATCTTGCGGCGGAGCGTCAAGCCCTTCGTCTTATGTTCCTTTATTTCCGCGAATTCCGAATCCGTAAGCGGACGCTGCTGCCAGGCAGAGAGGAACAAAGATTTTTTGAATTTCTCCGGAAGCAGCTTGACGACGGCAAAGACCACAACGACGGTTATCGCCTTGTCTATTACATCAAGCAGAAAATTATTCCAGATATTCACGTCCGAACCAAAGATATAATATGTAAGCACCGAGCCGAGGACGCCGCCGATAAAGGCGAGCACGGGGATAGTTATAAGAGCTCTCCATATTTTGTCAAAGAAGCCTTTTTTCGCGAAAGCATAGGTCGCCACGGCAATGAGCACGCTTATGCTCGCGTAATAAAGGTTCGTATGGTCAGCAGTCAGGTTGATTATATTGGTGAGATATCCAACTATGACGCCGGGGAAATTGCCGCCCAAAATCGCGGCGAGCATGGTTCCAACGCTGTCGAGATAAAGCGAGCTGCCAAAAGATTTTACGAGTCTGTTAAGAACAATGTTTATTGCGATAGTTACAGCAAGGAACACAATTATCTTAACAAGTCTTATTAGTCTCCCATCGTTGCCCTCTTCTTTCATAAATCACACCTCGTAAAACAGATTATCTTAGCCGAGCGCCTTTCGACTATTAACCGATTACAGATATAAATATATCAAAATTTCAGCAAAATTAAATAACTTTTTTCAAGTTCATGAAATATGTTAAAAACTTTAGAAACATTTTGTCTATTATGTAAAAAGTCGACCGCTTTTGGCTGAGTTCCAAAAGCGGTCGACTTGGTTTGCGAGCTTTATTGCAGCAAGACTTGTCAGATAATCGTGCCCAGATCCATGGCGGCATTGAAGCCGAGGCGGTTGGCTTCGTATATGTTAGTCACCTGGAGGCAGTCTCCTATCTGCGCGAAAAGCGGCGCGCAGGCGGAGAAGGCAGCAGCTTCCTCAATAAGCCCCACCCTGCCGAGAGCGCGAACCACTGTGTCCGCCGGGTAAGTTATCTCGCCTTCGGGCGTTTGGCACTTAACGCCCTCCTTCGTTATCCGCACCACGCGGGAATTCGTATGGGCGACGAGCCCTTTTTCCGCGATTTCGCGGTTAATTGCCATCTCGTGAACGGAATTATCCCCGCAGTTGAGCTTTTCGCTCATTTCCACGATTTCAACACCTTTGCCGAGGCTCATGAGGTAGAGGCACAACTCTGTTCCGACGAGTCCACCGCCGAGAACCACAGTTCTTTCGCCGAGTGCTTCGGGGTGGAGATAGGCGTACTCCGCGTCAAGTACGTTTTCGCCGTCTATGCCCTCGATGGGCGGAACAAGAGGCTTTGAGCCGATGGCGGCGATTATCGCGTCCGGCTTCATCCGCTCGGCATCGTCAGGCGTGAGAGTCTTATTCAGGAGCACCCTGACGCCGGACTCGTTTATCCTGCGTATCTGGTTTTCGATGTATTCATGCAGGTGAAGCTTGAACGGCACCTTCTCCTCGCAGAGAAGGACGCCGCCGAGACGCCCGGTCTTCTCCACGAGCGTTACCTCATGTCCCCGGCGTGAGGCCGTAAGCGCGGCCTGCATTCCGCCGATACCGCCGCCGAGGACAAGAACCTTCTTGGGCTTTATAACGTGCAGCGGCTCGGTGACGTATTCCCTTTCTCGGCCTATCTGCGGGTTTATCGCGCAGGAATACTGCCCGGTCGCCATAAGGCCGGAGAAGCACTTGAAGCACCTAATGCACTTGTCTATATCCTTTTCGTTGCCCGTGCGTGCCTTGTTCGGGAGGTCGGGGTCAGCCGTGAGGCCCCGCGCGAGGTTCACGATGTCGGCCTTGCCGGAGGCTATTATTTCTTCCATAAGCTCGGGGTCAGCCAGAGCGCCGACAGTTCCCACCTTGCTGTACTTTATATGCGGCTTTATCGCGGCGGCGTACCTCACGTTCATGCCGTCCGGCATGAACATGCTTGGGAAGGTCACGATGAAGGCTTCGTCGAAGGTTGCGCGCCCCGCGGAAACATGGATGATGTCGGGGTAGCCGTCGAGGCCCTTGGCGATTTCTATGCCCGTGTCTATGTCGTAGCCGTCCTTAGCGCCCTCGGAGCCGGACATACGCATTTCGACAACAAGGCCGGGCACCTTTTTGTGGATGGCAGTGCAAATCTCGCGTGGCAGTCTCAGGCGGTTTTCGAGGCTGCCACCCCACTCGTCTCTGCGTTTGTTGAAAAGCGGCGACATGAACTGGCTGAGAAGCCAGCCGTGGCCCGCGTGAATGTTTATCATGCCGAAGCCGGCGGTTTTTGCCCATTTCGCCGCCTCGACATAGCGGTCTATGAGCTCCTCAATTTCCTTCTCAGTCATGCCCGCAACGCGCACGCCGTCTATGGTTTCGTCATTCGGGCCGTATACAGTCTGCCCTTCGTCGGAGGATTTTATCGAATAAGCACCGCTGTGCGTGAGCTCGACCGAGGGAACGCAGCCGTGGCGGCTTATGGCGTTCGTGTAGTATTTAAAATACGAAAAACCGAGATGACTGTTCAGCGGTATCTTATTGTCGCCCCAGTTCAGGCCGTGGTCGGGGTCCACGCTTCTCACGCCCATGCAGGTCGCCGCCGCGCCGCCGATGGCCTTGCGCTCGTAATAAACCGTAATGTCTGAGGTGGGCAGCTCGCTTTCCGTGAGATAGGACGAACCTTGTGCCGAGGCAAAGATACGGTTCCTGAACACCGTTTTCCCGATAATCAGCGGCTCAAAGAGATGGGGATATTTTAAAACGCTCATTTATAATCACAGCCTTCCGCCGCAAAGCGCGGGCACAGCCCCGCCGCGGCAATACTATATCTATAGTTATACCAAATCCGATTAATATTTTCACCATCTTTTTTATGGCAACGCCGCATAATTCCGGCGCATAGATTGCGCCGTCAGGATTTTCGTCAGATTGTTCAAAAAACGCAGGTAATACTTTGTGTATTGCCGAGTATTTTTGGACGATATGACGGAATATTCTGCAAGTAAGATATGTGCCGGGAATTATGCGGTGTTGCCTTAATTATATTGAAATAACCGATTGGTTATAGGAAAAAGCAGCGGCATCTCATAGGCTTCACAAAATAGTCTTGCATTTCAAATCTCAAAACATTATGCTGATAGGAGTAGTCTTATCACAGCAGACGGAGGTTCATTTTGAGAACATCAAGGATTTCAAAGCTTCGCGTTTTTCAGTGGGTGCTTCTGGCGCTCACGCTCGTTTTTATCTGGGGGCATTCGTGCATGCCGGTCGAGGATTCGGCGGCGGAAAGCGGCTTCGTTATGGAGCTTATACGGCCCTTTCTCGAAGTTTTCGTCGGGCGCGGAAACGTGACCGACCATCTTGTGCGAAAAATAGCGCATTTCGTCGAATTCGCCGCGCTGGGTGCTCAGCTCGAGTTTTTGCGCAGGGGGCTGAATATAAAAGGCGTGCCGCGTTCGCTCGGGCCGGGCTTTCTCTGCGCGTTTCTGGACGAGAGCATCCAGCTTCTGTCCGATCGAGGCGCGATGATCATTGACGTTTGGCTCGATAGCTGCGGGGCTCTTTTCGGCATTTTGGCGGCGTTTGCGCTCAGGAAGGCCGCGAGGGCACTCCGCAGGAAAGAGCGTGTGTGAAAAGCGGCGCAAAATGCCCGTTTGCCAATACTTTTTGCTTGCTTAAACATAACGTATATGTTATCTTATTATCAGCAAATATCAATAGCAATTAACGCAAGACAGGATGACTGCCGCCATGTATAAAATCAGCTCAAAACCGATATTCAAGGTTCTGCTGCTCGTCGTGATGGACGTTCTCATTCTCGTGGCTGTAGACGGAATAGCGCTCATAGCGAGGTTTGAGTTCTCCATTAACGCCATCCAGCACCAATATATAGACGCGAGCCTGCAGGCGCTTTTGCCCCGCGCGGCCATTACGCTCATCATCTTCTTCGCCACGCACATGTATCATTACATGTGGCGCAACGTCAGCATACGTGACGTGGGCTGGATGATACTCTCTGTTCTCTTTGCCTACTCCGTCAATTTCGCCGTCTGCGCGCTGCTGAAAATCGACGTAATGCCGCGAAGCATTTATTTTATCCGCCTGTTTCTGCATCTGTTCTTCTTCGTCGGCATGCGCTGCTCCCTGCGTTTCGCCAACATGATACGCAACGAGTTCACGCCCGGAAAGGCGCAGGAGCGCATCATGCTCATCGGCGCAGGCGACGCGGGACGCATGCTCATAAAGGAAATCGCGTCGAGCCACAAGATTCCCGGCAGCATCGTCTGCGTTATAGACGACAACGAGGCAAAATGGGGCAAATACATAGACGGCATCCGCATAATCGGCGGGCGCGAGGAAATAATCTCCGCCGCGAAGGATTACCGCATCACGCAGATAATCTACTGCATCCCCTCCGCGCCGCCGGAGGAAAAGCAGGCGGTTCTCAATATCTGCAAGGAAACCGGCTGCCGCCTGCGTAACGTCCCCGGCATATTCCAGCTCGTAAACGGAGAAGTCTCCGTAGATTCGATAAGGGACGTTCAGGTGGAGGACCTTCTGGGCCGCGAGCAGGTGAAGCTCAATCTCGAGGCGCTCAACGCCTTCATTTCCGGTAAAATAGTCCTCGTCACGGGCGGAGGCGGCTCCATAGGCTCCGAGCTTTGCCGCCAGATAGCAAGGTATTCGCCCCGCTCGCTCGTTATTCTCGACATTTACGAAAACAACGCCTACGAAATCCAGCAGGAGCTGAGGCGCAATTACGGCGCTTCGCTCGACCTGCGCGTGGAGATCGCCTCCGTGCGTGACAGGGAGAAGCTGCGCGAGCTGTTTGATTTTTACCGCCCGGACCTTGTCTTCCACGCGGCGGCGCACAAGCACGTTCCGCTCATGGAAAATTGCCCATCCGAGGCCATCAAAAACAACATTTTCGGAACCTATAACGCCGTATGCGCGGCGGAAGAATACGGCGTCCGCCGCTTCGTGATGATATCCACGGACAAGGCCGTGAACCCCACGAACGTAATGGGCGCGACGAAGCGCTTCTGCGAAATGATCCTCCAGAGCCGGCAGGACAGCAAAACGGAGTTCTGCTCCGTGCGCTTCGGAAACGTCCTCGGTTCCAACGGCTCCGTCGTCCCGCTGTTCAAAAAGCAGATCGCCGAGGGCGGCCCCGTCACGATTACGGACAAGCGCATAATCCGCTATTTCATGACAATCCCCGAGGCGGCGCAGCTCGTCCTCGAAGCCGGTGAAATGGCGGGCAGGGGCCAGATTTTCGTTCTTGATATGGGCGAGCCGGTAAAAATTCTCACTCTTGCGGAAAACCTTATCCGTCTCAGCGGCAAAACGCCGTATAAGGACATTGCCATCACCGAAATCGGCCTGCGCCCCGGCGAGAAGCTCTATGAGGAAATGCTCATGAGCTCGGAGACTCTTTCGGCAACGGCGAACAAAAAAATCTTCATCGAGCAGCAGCGTCCCATCCCTCGCGAAACCATAGCCGAGGAAATAGCCGCGTTTTCAAAGGAAATTGAGGACGGCGCAGCGAGCGAGAAGCTCATCGCCCTGCTGCATGAATTCGTCCCCACCTTCCGCACGCCGGAGGAGGTTAACAGCGCGGCACGGTTAAAGGCCAAAATCGAAGCCTAACAGTAATGTCGCTAAACGTCAAACGTCTTATCGCTTGCGTCAGCTATAAATTTATTTTACAGAGGAGAACGAAAAATGACAAAGACAGCTTTCAAGAAATCCGTTTCAATCCTCGCGCTCATGCTCTTAGTGAGCGTTTTGGTCTCCGTTTGCGGCGTTTCCGCTCTCGCTGCGGAGGCTGAGCCCTTCCGTTATGAGCATGACCCGCGCCTCAATCCCGCGGCGATGAAGGATATAGTCGTCGACCCCACGGCGGTATACGGCTTCGCGCCGAGCCCCGAGGGCAGCCTCAAGCAGTACGCCGAGCTTGACTGGTCTGACCCCGAGCTCGTCAACGGCAAAGACGGCAGACTCGCCCGCATAGCCTATCATGAGGAGCTCAAAACCCTCTACACCCTGCTTGACGAGCTTCGCGCCGAGGGCAAGCCCATAGAGGAGATTGCCAGAACCATAAGCGCCAAGCGCAACGAGATTCGTTTCGCCTCCTACGAAAACAACCCCGAAGGCCTCGAAAAGCTCAAGGCCCGCAACCTTGAAAAATACGGCCATGAGGAAGGCCCCACCCCCGACGAGGTTTACGCGCAGGTCGGCTCCTGGGAGGGCGTTATCGCCAAGGCATTCAGCACCAACCCCGGCATGGACGCCTGCCTCGGCCTTTACGACGATTACTATGAGCTTTACATCACCTTAGATTACATCGTCCGCGAAAACGAGCAGAAGGCTTCTCGCGAATACGCCGTCGCCGCTTTCGCCGACGCGGCTAAGCTTGAAACAGCCGAGGACAGCGCCGACGCTCTCGCAGCATTCTCCGACGCCGAGGCCGTTAAGGCATGGTTTGCAAGCGAAGTCAAGGCTGCGGTTTCCAAGGGTATTTTAACGGGCTACGAGGACGGCACTCTCCGCCCCGACGCCACGATCAAGAGAGTTGAAGCCTTTGTTCTTCTCTCCCGCTTCCTCCCCGAGCTCGAGGCAACGGGCGAAGCCATAGTCTTTGAGGACGCTCCCGACTGGGCAAAGGACGAGCTTGACCGTCTGAGCGCCGCCGGCCTCGTGAAGGGCTATGGCGACGGCAAATTGGGCGCAAACGACCTCCTCACCGTAGAGCAGGTCGGCATAATAGTAGCCCGTCTCGCAGCGTAAGCTGCCCTGAACAGCATACATAAACGCCCGCTGCAAATAGTCGCAGCGGGCGTTTTTTGTTCGGTAGGGAACGCTGTCCTCAGCGTTCCGTTTACCAACATTTCGATTTTTCCACAATGTCCCATGCGTGATGTTTGTAAACAATATTGCCAGACCCGTAGGGCGCGTCGACTCGGCGCGCCTTTCGCTCCCCTTTCAGGGGCGCTGTCGCAGGCGCAGCCCGAGACTGAGAGGTAATCCCCGCCGCAGCGGTTTCGCTCCCCTTGGATAAGGGGAGCTGGCGCGCAGCGCCTGAGAGGTCGCCTTTTCGCGGCTTTGCCGCGACGGAACGCCGGGGACGGCGTTCCCTACCGGACAAGCATCACACATCGTACATTTTAAAATACCCAACTGCCCTGCCGGGGGGCAAGCCCCCGGCCCACATTGGTGCCGACAATGGCTTTTACTGAGTAATAATTTAAATCCGCGCCAACGGCGCACCACTTCTTTTCACTCTTTGCTTTTCACTCTTTGCTTTTCACTCTTCACTTTTCTCTGCGAACCAAAAGGGGTACATGGCAAGCCATGCACCCCTCAAAATACGCTCTATTTCGGATTATTCGACGACTACTACGCCGAGCACGGTCTTCCCCCACGCCTCAAGCAGCGTCAGGGTCTGGCGAATATCCTTGGTAAAGGTTTTCGCATTCTCCGCAATGAGAATTACCTTTTCCGTTCCGTCCAGATTCTTTGCCGCGTCCGGCTCTGAGAGGACGTTGCCCTCGAAGCTGAACCCGCTTTCCGGCGAGGCCACGCTCATTTTCTGCGTTATAGTCTCGGCGAAGGGGCGCTCGATGCAGCCGACGAGCTTTCCGGCAGCGAGTCCCTGTTCCTTGAGCATCGCGCCGACGTTGTTTGCCGTGATAATACAGCTCTGATCAAACGAAACGTTTTTCGTTCGCTCGAAAACGCGTTCCACAAGCGCATCAACAATGTGGAAGGCGCGCTTCTTTCTGTCCCTTTCGATATGGCCGAGAATGGCAACGCCGAAATAACGCCAGTCGCCGTCCGTTTTCACCGTGTCGCTGAGCGCATAGCGGAAAGCATACCAAACGCAGAGCAGCAGCGCGCCGACGATGCCGCCGATAATGAAGAACTTTATAGCTTTCTTCGTGGTGTACCAGCTTCCGTACTCCGGCTGCGGCTCCGGCTCACGTTCCCAGCTCGTAAGACTGTCGTTTTCCTCGCCGATGGCGTTTGCGTACTCCGAAACCGCAAGAAGATTGGCCTTCTGCGTTTCGTCGAGCTCCATATCGATGCTGGAATAGACCGACTCAGAGATTATCTCATAGCTGTGGTCACCGATGGCGGACTTAATCGTCTGGAAACGCGCCTCAATCTTCTGCTTGACGATGTCGAGCAGGGCACGAACGTCCTCCTCGTTCTTGCCGACGCAGCTTACCGTCACCGTTGCGGCACCGTAATCAGCGGAAGCGCTGTAAATCTCGGTGAGGAAGCGGATTTCGTCGACTGTGTTAATCTCCGCAAGAAGCTCGCTGTAAAGCTCGCCGCTTTGCAGATAGCTCGAATAGGCGGAGACTATGCGGCTCGTCAAATCGACGTCCTGATAAGTCAGGTTTGGGTTAATATGGTATTTCGAGTCTATGTAAAACTGAAAATTGCCGTTCCATTTGTTCATTGGGTCAATCTTCATGAGCTCGGATTTTTTGTTATACTCCTGCTGCTTGGCGGACTGGTCAAGGAGATTCGTTATGTTCTGCTTAATGCGCTCGCCCGTCGCGTTATAGTCGTTGAGAGCAATCTCATATTTACTCTGCGCCTTTTCAAGGGCTTCCGAGTCCATCATCACTCGCACACCGGCAACCACCTTGAAGGCCGCCGCCAAAAGCGCAACGATAACGGCAAAAACGAAAATTCTGCGCCACTTTCTCGCGACTCTGTAAAGCAGGTCGATAAGGTCGATCTCCCGCTCTGCGTTCTGATAATTATTCATAAACATCCCCCATGTATATTCCATTGCGCCGCCGGGCGCAACAGCAGCCTTTCCAAAATAAACCCGCCCCGCGCCTCCGCAGGGGAAATTTATCTAAAAGCGATAAATTTTATCACAAATTTCATATAATTATAGCATGCTTACGCTGCTCAGGCAAGGGTTTTCGGACATTATGAGCAAGTTTTTGGGCGGGAAGCACCGAGCTTTGAGCCCGGCGAGGCGCCGCTATGTTGACGGATAGCTTAGCGTCAGCTGCCCAGATAGACAATGTGCTGTTTTGCGCGGCGATTATTATGAGCAGAACACCGTTTTCCTCATGAAATGTGCGGAACCACCAAAAAGCGCTTGTTCCATTAACCACAATTATGCTAAAATTATAATATGCATAAATATCATTTTAAAATACTCAATACTTTGGTTTTTGTCAGAGCAGCAACCGCATAATTGCGGCGTATAGGATGCGCCGTCATAATTCTCGTCAGATTGTTCAAAACGCAGGCAATCATTTGTGTATTCCGAGCATTTTGGAACGATATAACGGAACATTCTGCAAACAGAATATGCACCGGGAATTGTGCGGCTCTGCCTTAGGGCAACACCGCATAATTCCGGCGCATAGATTGCGCCGTCAGGATTTTCGTCAGATTGTTCAAAAAACGCAGGTAATACTTTGTGTATTGCCGAGTATTTTTGGGCGATATGACGGAATATTCTGCAAGTAAGATATGTGCCGGGAATTATGCGGTGTTGCCTTAGGAGTGGATAAAATGCTTCTTGTGAACAGCATAAAATACATAATCAAAATTGCCTCGCAAAGCGGACATAGGATAAGGCTGAAGCTCGCGCTTATTAACCTGCTGCTGCCGCTCAATACGCTCTGCTCGGTGCTTTTCCTCGGCTGCGTCGTGAACGCGCTCGCCGAGGGATGGGTTTTTTCGCGTGTTTTGTGCGCGATTTTGACCTTGAGCGTGCTGCTGATGGGCAGCTCCGCCTGCATATATTGTTTAAAATCCAGCGTATTCATGCAAAGCAACAATATACGCTTTAACGCTATGATGAATTCCGGCATGGATTATCTAAACATCCCTTACATCGACACGCTCAGCCCGGAGCTGCTTGAGCTGTCGCGCCGTGCGGACATGGCGACGGAGAATAACGCAAGCGGCATCGAGGGGATAATCCACAGCCTCGCGGACGCGCCCGGAAATCTCATTACTTTTATCATGATTTGCGCGCTGAGTTTCACCGTCGCGCCTGCGCTGAGCGCGCTGTACCTTGCGCTGAGCGCCGCCGTCTATTTCCTCTGGAGCAGAGTGAACAAATATGAGCACGCGATGCGCGTCGGGCTCGTTGACGCGGAGAGAAAGTGGACCTATCTCACCGGGCTTTTCGGCACGAACGAGCATTATAAGGATATTTTCATCTATAAAATCGAGGATTTGATAGTCCGAAAATTCGCCGCTATTAAAGCGCGGAGACTTTCGGAGGAGCGGAAGCTCGAACGGGAGAAATGCGCCGCCGCGCAAATTCGCTCCCTTGCGCTGTTCTTTGTTCAGACAGCGATGTACGCGCTGCTCGGCGCGGAATATTTCGCGGGGAAGCTCAGCATAGGCGAGTTTACGGTCGCTCTTTCGGCCTTCGCTTCGCTCTACGCCCTCGCGGAAACGCTTGCTTCAAGCTTTACTTTCGCAAGGCAGCAAAGCGAGTATGTGGCCGACTTTGCCGAATTCAGCGAGCGTATCGCGCGAGAAGCGCCGCGCCCGGAGCCGGAGGCTTCGCAGGATTTTGGCAAAATCGAAGCGCGCGGCCTGCGCTTTCGTTACCCCTCACAGACGGGCGAGGTTATAAACGGGGTGGATCTGAGCATTAAACAGGGCGAGAAAATAGCCCTCGTCGGCCCGAACGGGGCGGGGAAATCTACGCTTGTAAACCTCCTTACGGGTCTGTACCCGCCGACGGAGGGGAGCGTGCGCGCTGACGGACGCGCCGTGAGCCTTTCGCTTTTCTCCGTCGCGTTTCAAAAGCCGCATATCTTCGCTTTTACCGTAGCCGAAAACGTATCCATGAAGCCCCTCGCGCAGACTGACCTTGACAGAGTCCGCCTGTGCCTCGAAAAGGTCGGGCTCGGGGAGAAAATCGCAAAGCTTCCGAAGGGGTTATTACAGCCGCTTTTGAAGCAGCTTGAAGCGGACGGCGCGGAGCTTTCGGGCGGCGAGCTGCAAAAGCTTTCGCTGGCAAGAGTGCTGTATAAGGACGCGCCCGTGCTTATTCTCGACGAGCCGACCTCCGCCTACGACCCGCTTTCCGAGGAACGGCTGTACAGACTTTTCGACGAGCTGACAAAGGATAAGACTGTCGTTTACATCTCGCACCGCCTTGCCTCGACCCGTTTTTGCGACCGCATTATCGTGCTTGACGGCGGACGTATAATCGAGGAGGGCGGCCATGAGGAGCTGATGAGCGCGGGCGGATACTATGCGGAACTGTTTGAGTTGCAAGCAAAAATGTATAGGGAGGCAGCGGTATGAAAAACGCGACGCTTCGTTCCCTCAGCTTTTTGCTGCGCTCGGTTTTTGCCCGTTCTCCGGGCGGCGTTCTGCTGTTTTGTGCCAATTTCGTCCTGCTCGGCGCAACGCCCGTCGCGGAGCTGCTGCTTTCGCGCAGCCTCATAAACGCCCTGCTCGCGGGCGATAAAAAAGGCGCGATAATCGCCGCCGTCTCAATGCTCTGCGTGAAGCTCGTTTCGTCGCTCCTCGTCAGCCGTATTGAAAGGGCGCAGAAGAACCTATATGCCGGAACGCAGCTTGAAATGGAAGAGAAGCTTTGCCTGAAGGCGGCGCGTTTGTCCTATGAAAAGCTTGAGGACGCCGCTTTTCAGGATGAAATCGAGCTTGCCAGAGTCGGCGTGAGCTGGTATTCCGGCGGCGTCGCCGGGCTCATGAATATGCTTTCCGAGCTTGCGGTAAGCTTAATACTCTGCGCGGCTATGATAGTGGTTTTTTCACGCAGCTCCGGGCTCATGATGCTCTGTGTGTTTGTCCTCGCTGCGCTGTGTTTGCTCGTCAGCGCCCTCGCCCAGAGGCGCGACTCGAGATTTCGCAAGGAGCTGTTGGGCGTTAACCGCCGTTTGAGTTATTATCTGAATATGTTTAAAAAGGACGAGCTCGCGCAGGACGTGAGGATGTTTTCGGGCACCGAACTTATACACGAGCGGGCGGACGATTTTCTGAACCGGGAATGGAAAATCACTCAGAAGATGACGAAGCTCGGCAATAAGCTTTGGATTTGGACGGACGTGGTAAAATACGCAGGACAGTGCGCCCTGTACCTCTTTTTCGCGGCAAATGTAGCAGGCGGCGAGATGGACATAGGCAGCTTCACGATGTACGTCGGCGCGGGCATGACGCTGTACTCGAAGCTTTCAGCCGTCGCCGCCAAAATAATCGAAGCGCATCGGGCGCTTGCGTATTTTGAAAAGTACGCCTCATTCATGCTGCTTCCCGAGGAAATGAAAACGGGGGACGCCGCCGTGACAGGACCGGAATATGTCTGGGAGCTGGAAGACGTATCCTACCGCTATCCCGGCGCGGCGGAGGACGCGCTTCACGGCCTTAGCATGGCGATAAGGAGCGGCGAAAAAATCTCGATAATCGGCCCGAACGGGGCGGGGAAATCTACGCTCATTAAGCTCCTTTGCCGCTTTTACGAGCCGAGCGCCGGGCGCATACTGCTAAACGGCAGAGACATAAGAGAATATGACCCGGACGCATACAGAGCCGCCATTTCGAGCGTGTTTCAGGACTATGTTCTCATGGCCTTTTCCCTGCGCGAGAATGTTTCCGTCTGTGAACGTGAAGAAGGAAAGACGGCGGAAGCGCTGCGAAAAACGGGGCTTTATGAGCGTGTGAGCGCTCTGCCCAATGGCCTTGATACACCCGTCGGAAGGCAGTTTGACGAATCCGGCGTTCTCTTTTCCGGCGGCGAGCGGCAGCGCATTGCCATAGCGCGCGCGATTTACAAGGACGCGCCGCTTGTTTTGTTCGACGAGCCGACGGCGTCGCTCGACCCCGTGACGGAAAATGAGATTTTCAGGCTCTTCGGCGAGGCGGCGGAGGGTAAGACCGTGGTTTATATCTCCCACCGCATGGCCTCCTGCCTCATGTGCGACAAAATATACCTGATGGAAAACGGCTGCCTGCGCGCTTGCGGCAGCCACGCCGAGCTTCTGGCGCGGGACGGGCTATACCGCAGGATGTGGAACGCGCAGGCAAAGTATTATGAATAGATATGCGCCGTTCTTACATCTCGTTTATCTTCCGCCCCTTTAACAAAACAGCGCGTCGTCGTCCATTCGGGCGGCTGACGCGCTGTTAGGGCAACACCGCATAATTCCGGCGCATAGATTGCGCCGTCAGGATTTTCGTCAGATTGTTCAAAAAACGCAGGTAATACTTTGTGTATTGCCGAGTATTTTTGGACGATATGACGGAATATTCTGCAAGTAAGATATGTGCCGGGAATTATGCGGTGTTGCCTTAGTTTATTTATTCTCGTTTTTATGCTTCATTTCGCTGCGGCTTTTGGCTGAGGGAGCGCGCCGCCCTTGGTTTCAAGGCTCTTATAAATGTCCAGATACTGCGCTATGCAGGGGTTTGCGTTCAGCCTGTCCCAAACGCAGATGAGGCTCACAGGGAAATACTCGCGGATATGGACGAGCTTTAAAAGCGGATTGAAGGCCGCCGCGTGGTTATCCGTCAGTACGGCGACGCCCTTGCCGGACTCGACGCCCGCGAGAAGCTCGTCGATATTATCAAGCTCCGTGATTCGCGGCACGAAGCCCGCCGCGCCGCAGACCTCGCGCACCATGGGGCTGAGCGTCGGCGAAACGTCCTCGCGCAGGCTCAGAAAGGTGTCGTTTTCAAAGTCCTTCAGCGAAACGTCCTTCGCCCCGGCGAGCGGGTGCGCTATCGAAACGGCCACGCAGCGGCGGTAGTTGGCGCTTTCAAAATACCGCAGGCGCGCGTTCCCGTATGCAGCCGAGCCTATCATCACGGCCAGGTCCATGCGCTGCTCCATGAGGTGCTGGATAATTTCGCGCGCGGGCGAATGGACTATCGTGAGCTCGACCTCCGGGTGCTGCTGCCAGAACATAGCAACGGTTTTCGAGTCGTGCTCGGAGAGTATTTCGTTGTTTACAAAGCCTATGACGAGGCTGTTCTGCCCGGCCTCGTTGGCGCGTTTTGCCTCCGCGATGGCCTGCTCGCGCGCTTTTTCGCTCTCCTTCATCCAGCGGTAGATTATCTCGCCGCCCGGGGTGAGGCTGAGGATATTGTTTTTCCTGTGGAAGAGCATGACGCCGAGTTCATCCTCGAGCGCGGCTATCTTCCGGCTCAGCGCCGGCTGCGAAATATATAATTTTTCTGCCGCAGCCGTAAAATTAAGCAGCTCCGCCGCCTCCATAAAGCATTGCTCCTGCGAGGAATTCATCCTTCATCACCCTTCTATTAGGGCAACACCGCATAATTCCCGGCACATATCTTACTTGCAGAATATTCCGTCATATCGTCCAAAAATACTCGGCAATACACAAAGTATTACCTGCGTTTTTTGAACAATCTGACGAAAATCCTGACGGCGCAATCTATGCGCCGGGAATTATGCGGCGTTGCCTTAGCTAAAGCCTTTAGCATATTGTACCATATTCTTCGCGCTTTCTCAAGTGCCGCGCGCAAAATACCGCGCCCCGCTTTCGGGAGGGAGTTCCGTAAGCGGGGCGCGTATAGCCCATACTGATATTCGATTATCAGTGTCTATATTGCAGCTGCGGGCGCTTGAGCATGAGATGGCGCGGGCGGCGCGAGGAGGAGCTCTCCTTCGCCATCACCGCGCAGAGCAGCAGGGGTATCACGGCGGAAACCGCACCCACCGTGAACGCTGCCGCGACGATGCCGCCGAGGACGCGCGAGCTGAGGAAATTGAAGAACAGCGACGAAGCGCCGAGCGCGAGCAGGACGACGCCGTATATCTCCGCGCTGTGCTTTGTGCCGAAGGAATCGGTCGTGAGCGCCGCGTTTATCGAAGACGGGCCGCCGAAGGCGAAGGCAAGGGCGCATATCGCGGCGATATAGGCCGCGCCGCCGACGCTTATGAGCAGGAGCGAGGCTGCCGCCGTCATCACGGCGAGCAGGCAAAGCGTCTGGGTTCTGCCGAGCCTGTCCGAAACAACCGCCATGAGCAGGCGTCCGGCGGTGTTGGCAATGCCGGTGAGCGAGAGGGCGAGCGCCGCCAGCTCGGGCGTAAGGCCGCGCTCGATACCCAGGTCATAAATCATGGGCGTGGCGAGGTTCCACGCGCCGTTTATGAAGAACACGATGAAGAAAATGCACCAGAATTTCTTGCTGCGAAGAGCCTGAACAAGGCCCATTTCTTCATGCGCCGCCATGTCGCCGTTTTTCGCGGGAGCAGCCTCCGGCGGGCGCTGAATGAGCGCGCAGCCCAGCATGCCGACGATGAAGAAGCCGACGCCGAGCACGGCGAAAACGCCTGTGAAGTCAACTATTCCCGCCTCGGTTCTGAACGCATCCATAATAAAGCGCATCACCGGCACGAAAACCACCGTTGACAGGCCGAACGCGCCGATGGCAAGCCCGGAGGCAAGTCCCTTGCGCCGCGGCATCCATTTCTGGATGCAGTTTACGCAGGCGGAATAGGCTATTCCGCTGCCCGCGCCGCCCGCGACGGCGTAAGTGAGGACGAGCAGCCCCGCGCTGCATTCGGTAAGCAGCGCGCCGGAGCCGATGCCCGCGGCAAAAAGCGCCACGCCGAGCATCGCCGTGAAGCGGTGGCCCCTTCTGTCCGTGAGTATGCCTCCCGCGAGGCCGCCCGCGACGAAGGCCATGAGCATATAGGAAGCCATCATCCCCGCCGCCTGCGGGGTCATATTGAGGCTTTCCGCGACGGAGCTTTTAAGAACGCTCCAAAGGTAAATTATCCCCACGCAGAGCTGCACCATAAGGCAGCCGACCACAGAGCGCAGCGCCGCGCGGCTAATCTGTTTTTCCGTATTTTCCACGCCTATCAACCCATGTGAGAAAGCTGGACGTAGTAAAGGGCGATGAGGCCGATTATTGCGGCGGTGGGAATGGCGGCGAGGAGCTTTACGCCTATCTTCTTAAGCTTTTCGCCGAGGTCGAGGGAACGGGTTTCGTTAGCGTTAATGGTTTTGGTGAGAGTAGACATTTTGAATTACCTCCAAAAAATATTTTGTGTTTTTGCTTTTGTTCAATGTTTTTCTTTGGACTTTTGCATCGTTTTCGATGTTCCGTCCTTGTGATTATAGTCTACTCCGCCGCGCGCCGTTTGTTAACTGCCGCTTTTGCATGGGCTCCCCCTCAAAAAACGCATGGAATACTGAGGGGGCAGCCAACCATGAGTGAAAAGATTTCGGAAAGGAATGCAGTGAGAAAGAAAGCTGTCAGAGGTGTCTTTCGCGTTCAAAACCTGCAGCAGCTTATCGACTAAGCCGCATAATGCACAGCGAATCTCAGCCGGAATTGTGCGTGATGATAGGCAGAGCCTGCCCGAGAAGCCTTTTAACACTCTCAAAGGTTTGCGAATATGCGACTGCCCGTTTTATCGAGCCAGCGCAGCACAACCAGCGAGCCGACGAGGAAGAGCACCGTCCAGATCGAGAGATAGAGCGCCGCGCCGAGCTTGTAGCCGACGAGGAGATAAATCCCGCACAGAGCCAAGCTCACGGCCCAGCCGCCGAAGAGAGAGAGCATTACCGCACCGCTCTGCTTGATGGGGGCAATCTCGCTCGTCCAGCTCATGACGGGCATCTTCAAGTTGATTGCCGTTTCGCAGAACGCCGAGAACAGCACATAACTGAGCGAGAGGACGCAAATGAGCAGCTTCACCGCAACTGAAGCGTTTACAACGAGCGCCGTGCAAACGGCGGCAAAGAACATGGGTATGCCCGTAAGGATTATCTGCAGTGCCGCCTTTGCTCGCAGCGCCGTCCCGGGATTAATCGGCAAGGACTGCGGTATCCAGATGCTTTTACCCTCAAGCGAAACGGATGGCGCCGCCATATCGTTCATCGCCGCCACCATGCAGAGCACGGCGCAGACGAAGGCTGCGGCGCTGCCGGGCTTCGTCTCAAAGACCTTTTCGATGGTCTCGCAGACCTGAGCACCCTTTATGAGCATCAATACGCCGCCCGCGGGCAGGAGCAGCACGCCGAGGCCGCAGTTGAGCATATAGCTCGGGCTTTTGGTAAAGCGGCCGAATTCTTTCCCCAGGAATGCTCCGAATACGGATTTTTGCCTGGCGGTTTTTTCGACGTACTTCACCTTTTCCGTCTTTCCGGCGTCCGTCGCTATGCTGATAAAGCTGCGGGACATAAGGTACCACACGAGCGCGAATACGGCAAGCGCCGCAGCAAAGGTTATGAGCGTCGGAATCCAGGCTCCCTCGCCCATTCTGCCGAAGAGGAAGAGCGCATACGCCGCGCCCTTTATTCTTTCGGCATAAGTCTCTGCGTTCATAATGAGCTCTCTTATGAAACCGTTTGCCTTGAAATACAGGAAATAATACGCTCCGAAGAATACAAGCGCGATAATAACCGAAATAAAGCTCTTGTTTTTAAGCTTGAGGCTTACCTTCGCCACCACCCATCCGAGCAGACAGGAAAGAATCATAACGATGATGCTTATGGCAAGGAACATAATAATTCCGCATACGACGCGCGACGCCGTTATGCCCGCGACTATCCAGTATACTATCAGAGTCGGGATAAAAACCGTCGCGGAATATAGCGTACCCATGAGGTAGACGTTTATCAGGCGCGAAGCCATGATGTAGCGCACGGGAATGGGCAGGGAAAGCATAAGGTCGTTATCCTTGGCAAGATAAAGGCCCGAATAGGTATTGAAAACGCTGCCGAACGCGCCGAGGACGATGGCTATTCCTCCCAGCATGAGGAAGTACATCCATCCCATGCCCGCCGCGACGAAGCTGCCGCATATGGAAAAGGCAAGGAAGGAGAACAATCCGCCGAGAAATCCGACCATGACGACGGCGAAGAACACGAACCATCCGGCAACGGCAGCCTTGGAGCGCATTTTATTTTTCTTCGCATCGAAGAAATAGCTTTTGAATACCTCCGCCAGCTGCTTTTTTATAAGGACCTTAAGCATTTACTCCGCCTCCAGTTCCAGGAATACCTCTTCGAGGCTGTCGTCACCCTTGACCTCGTCCATCGTGCCTTCCTTTACGAGCTTGCCCTGCTTGATTATGGCAACCTTGTCGCAGAGCTTTTCGGCCACCTCGAGAACGTGGGTCGAGAAGAATATCGCGCCGCCCATGTCACAATGCTCGCGCATCATTTCTTTTAACAGGTGGGACGCCTTGGGGTCGAGGCCGACGAAGGGCTCGTCCATAACAATGAGCTTCGGGGAATGGAGCCACGCCGAGATAACGGCAAGCTTCTGCTTCATGCCGTGGGAATAGGCGGAGATCGGCTGCCCGAGGTCGTCGGTAAGCTCGAAAACATCGGCGTATTTCTGTATTTTTTCCTTTCGCTCGTCGGCGGAAATGCCGAAAATGTCCGCCACGAAGTTCAGGTATTTTATGCCGCTCATAAAATCGTAAAGGTCCGGATTATCTGGGATGTAGGCCATCTCGCGCTTGCACGCGACGGGATCGTTCACGATGCTTTTGCCGCACACGCTTATGGTTCCCGCATCAAATTTGAGGATGCCGACGGCGCTTTTGAGCGTCGTGCTCTTGCCGGCGCCGTTATGCCCGATGAAGCCGAAGATTTCGCCTGCCTGAATGTGCAGGCTCAGGTCGTCCACCGCTTTTTTGTCTCCGTAGGTCTTTGTCAGATGTTCGATTTTAAGCATTGCTTTATTCTCCTTTAGTGTCGTCGTCTTAATTATTGATAAGCTCCTTAAAAAGCGAGTTCTTATCGTATTTGCCCTCCGCAAGGCCCGGTATCTCCTTGTACGCCTTGCAGATCGCGAGGCTCACCTCGGAAAACACGGCGCTCATTTCTTCGTCCGAATACGGGCAGTCGTCCGTTACGATAAGCGTCGCGAAGCTGAAGGACATGAGCCACAGGTCTCGGAAATACGAATCCGCAGAATGCGCGTCCATGTTGTAAATACGCATTATGGACTCGCGCACAAGCTCCTGCGAAAGCTTCAGGACCTCCATCGCTCCGCCGACCGCGCCGTTCGGCTTCGTGAGGAAAAGGAGCTTATAAATCTCCGGCTCCTCCTTGGCAAAACAGATGTACTGCTGCCCGACGCCCAAAAACGGGATGGGCGAACTCAGCCCGCGCTCGACGTATTCGCGGTAGTTCTGCTTGGCGAGGTCATAAACGTCGCTCCGAAGCTGCTCCATAGTTTCGTAATATGTGAAAATGGGGCGCGGAGAAACCTTCAGTTCCGCGGCGACCTCGCGTGCCGTGACTGCCTCTATTCCTTTCCTCTTGGCAACCTCGAAGGCGGCCCGAATTATTTCTTCTTTTTGAAATTTAACCTTAGGCGGCATAATCCCCCACCCTCTCATTGATAACGCTTGTTATGCAACTCTCATTTTGCAACGCCTGTTATTTTAGCGTCTTTTTTCAGAATTGTCAATACGGCAAAGTACATTTTTCTGTGAGCATCCCGCCGTGTATAATGCGGTCTCTCAGTCTCACGCTAAGCACGGCACGGACGGTTTCTCAAAAAACAGGCTGCGGCAAAACGCCGCAGCCTGTTGCTGACAGTCTGTATAATGACGCTCCGCGCCGCATTACTTGCGGGGGAACATCTCCTTGCTCATCATGTCGATATACTTGCTGGTGGTCTCGTAAACGCCGGGGAAGGTGCTCATCGGGAGGCCCTGAGAAGCGCAGGGGATATAGCCCTTGCCGAACTTGCCGAACTTCTCGCAGGCGTCGCGAACCTGCTTCTCGACTACGCCCTCGTTCCAGTCCGGGTAGTCGATGGTGGCGCTGTCTATGCCGCCCATGAAGCAGATTTTGTCGCCGTACTCGGGGATAAGCTCCTCGATGTTGTTCGTGCGCATAACGCCCTGCCAGATGTCGATGCCCATTTCAATCATGTAGGGTACAAGGGTCTTTGCATAAGAGTCGGAATGGTGCATTATTACCTCGCAGCCATGGGTCTTATAGTAGCCGTAAAGCTTCTTGTAGCGGGGCAGGAAGAACTCCTCGAACATATCGGGAGAAAGGAAGGTGGAGATCTGAGAGCCCCAGTCGTCATGCTGGAAGAAGGCGTCGGGCTTGATGTACTTGCAGGCGATCTCGGCATAGGAAAGCTCGAACTCGGTGATGTAGTCGATGAGCTCGTGCATCTCGTCGGGATACTCATAGAAGGCGATCATGCAGTTCTGCATGTTCATGAGGTAATGGCACTGCTCAAAGAGGCCGGGAGCATAGAAGAGGGTAGCAAAGGTTTCCTTTCTGTCCACCTTCTCCGCCATCTGAATGTAGGGAAGCCATTCCTCCTCGGAGAACTCAAGTCTCGGGGCCTTTACCTGGCTGCGCCAGTTCTCCATATCCTTCAGAACGAGGTGCTCCTCGTCATGCACGGGGAAAGCGCCGGGCGTTCCCTCGGGCCAGGACTTCGTGACGCCCCAGGCGTCCTTCGTCGGCTCGCCGCCATAGGTGGGCATGGGGCTCTGGGCGGTAACGGGAGTGGCATAAAGAATGGAGAAGGGCTCATACTGGTTGACAAAGCGGTCGGGATGGCCGTTTTCTCCCTTAAGAGTTTCAATAAGATTTTCGCGTTTAGTAAGCATAGTATAACTCCTTTGCATTGAAATGGGTTTCAATACGCTAAGTCTATCTGATTTTGCTCAATTTTTCAAGTATAACTTGCTTATGGCAAAACCTTATCGTTGATATTGCACAAAAACCGAACGTTTAAAACAGCAATGCGCCATACCCGGGCTATTCCGTCCCGCGCAGGCTCCACAGCGAGAAGGCCGCGAGGGTGAAGCCGTCGTCGATTTCGCCTCGGGCTATCATTTCGCGCAGCTCGTCCGCCGTAAGCTCCGCGCCCCGGAGTATGCCCTCATGGCCGCGCTGCGCCGAATATTCGGCAAGCTCCGCCTGTACGACTACGGCGCGGCTGCAAAGACTGCCGCTGTCCGCCGTGACGCTGCCGAGCTCGGTCAGCGCGCCCGCGGGGTCGCCGGGGCCGCCGTAACGGATTTCACCGCCCGTCGCGGGGTCTTTCAGGACGGCGCCTATCTCCTCCCAAAGCTCCTTTTGGACGTTTTCAAACACGGAGAGGCCGTCCTCGCCGAAGCCGCGCGGGAAACAAAGCTGCTCGCGGCGTATCGCGTGGCGGTACTGGCTTATCAGCACGAAACGCGCTTCCCCGCCGCGCCTTATTACGGGGACGGTGACTATCCCTGGCTGTGAAGCGCTCTGCGCGAGGCGCTCATATGAGTAAACGGCGTTATCCGAGTCCCCGCCGCGTTTCAGGACTGGGTCGACGAACAGGGTGTGATACGGGCTGCGGTAGACAAGGCCGTAAGCCTTGCCCGTCATTTCCTCGATGTGCGTGAGGCGAACATCCTCCCCCTCGCCTCTTATATCGAGCAGCGGGATGTTTTCGGAGGGCGCGAACATCCACTCCCGCTCGCGCGGCAGGCCTTCGCGGTACTGCTTATAGTCGGAAACCGTTTTCGAGACGTAATTTATTTTCTTCTCCGCTTCAAGCGGCACGGGGCGAAGAAGCGCGGCGTTTTGCCGGATCCGGTACGGCGCGCGCCACGATATAAGCGCGCAGACGAAGTCTCCGAGCTGGCTTACGAAGCTTTCGAGACAATCGCCGAAGGTCGGCAGGTCGATTTTAAGGCGCTCGGACGCGTCCTCAGCCTCGCGCGTGTAATCGTTTCTATAGCTAAGGAGCTTACTGAGTCCGCCGGAAGCCCATTCCACGGCGGCGGCACTGAGGAAGGAGGCGGCTATCGCCACGATTACGCCATGCCCGCTCGCGGAGAGCGTAGTTTCAAAATAGCTGTCCAGCGTATCCTCCAGAAAGCCGTAAATGTAATTTTCAATGACGAAGGCGACGAAGAGGTAGAAGACCGTGAGGCAGAGCTTTTTCCCCACGCCCCACAAAATTCTGCCCTTCTGACGGGCGCGCTGCCCGCGGAGACCGTGTTCATATGGATAGAGCTCCGGGTGAGCTTCGTCACGCCGCTCGTAAAGCTTCGCGTGCTCGGCCAGATGCACCGCGCGTCTGAGGTTGCAGAACCAGCGGCGTTTAAAGTGGTAGGGGCGGAAATCGTTGCTTTCGCCCGTGAGAAAATGCTCCCTGCGGCGCTTCGCATCGCCGTAATACTGCTCGAGGCGGGCAAAAAAGTCCGCCGAAAAGGTCGGGCGAGGCGCGTTTGAGCGAAGCTCGTCCACATTATAATGCTTCGACACGTTCGTTATGCTCGCTTCGCAGGCGTAGTTATAGCAAAGGTCAACTACCGCCTCGGCGAGCGCACAGGCCCCGAAAGCCTCCTCCGTTTCACCGGAAGCGGCGTAGGCGGCGTAAATATGCTTCAAAATGTCCGAGCGCTTGTTCTTGTTTTCCGCCTCAGAAAGGCTCCGGCGCACAAGCTCAAGCGCCGCGTCCCATTCGGGGATGTCGGGCGCGGCAAGCCCGGAGGCATAGCCGATATAATCGCAGAGGGTGAGACCTTCCCGCGCGGCGTTAAAATCCTTTGGCGGGTTATAGGCGTTCTGGATGTTGCTGAACTGCAAAATTAGGTTCAGCACGGCGTGAAGGTCGCGCAGGGTGTTCATCATCTCCGCGCCGTCAAGCCCGGACTCGCGGATAAAAACGCCGCCGCGTTCGTCCTTCATCTGTTCGCGGAAAAGCCGGCTCCGTTCCTCCTCCGAGCGCCGCCCCGAGATGTATTCGTTCAGCTCCGTCATGTCCGAGTACATGAGGCTGCGCTTTGCCAGCGCGATAAGCGACTTCTGGCAGGAGCGTATGGGCAGGCCCGAGAAAATGAATTCCTCGCCGCTGTCGAGCGCCTGACTTATCAGATACTGCGACGGGGTTCGGAATTTGCCGAACTGCGAAATACGCACGGCACCGAGCTGGAAAAGCTTCATAACGCAGTCCGACCAGTGCTCGTCGTTCAGAAGGCTAAGGAAGAAGCGCGAATCGATGAGCTGGTTGAAGGTAATGGCGACGGCGTTGCCGTTTACGACTATCTCCCGAAAGAGCGCCTTCATCGCAAGCTCCATCTGCTCGTCCGAGTTGCGAACAGAATCGAGTTCAAATAAATATACGAGCTTCCCCGAGCCGCCCATAGCGCCCGCCTCTGCAAGGGCGTCGATATGCTCCCCCGTGCCGGCCTGTTCGCCGTTATGACAATGCTTGCTCTTTCCCGTGCAGGCTGTTGTCGCAGCGGATCCTTTTTTGTTCAGAATTTTAAAGCATTTATTCATAATATGTTTCCTTTAGCGAATAGGCGGGTGTTTTTGCTCTATTATAATACATCTTGGAACGGTTTTTCAAGGAAGCTTAAAGCAAGATGATCCATGACCGTTCGATTCTTGTTAAATTGTTGATTTTATGTTGCAATTATATTAAAATATATAAGCAAGAGCATTCCGTAATACCAATGGTCTAAACCATGCGGGAAGCCTTTTCGTCGGGCGAGGCGGGCTTTCTGCGGCGTATACTTTTAGCAAATGGTCAGGAGGGTGGAACGATGCGGAAATACACCGAATGTTCGGACTACGCCACCGATAGCTGTCCCTGCGTTTTGGCCGAAAGCGGGCATTGCATCGTCTGTTCAATGTGCCGCGGCGAGGAGTTCTGCAGCTGCGGGGATACGGTTTCCTTCTGCGTCTATCAGGAATTGCTTAATAACGGCGGAAAGGCCCGGGAGGCCCGGCGCGCGCAGCGCTGCGAAATAATATCCGCCGAGGATTACGACGATGTTTTCCGCATGATAAAGCTCAGGCTGCCGGACGCCGATCTGCGGGAATACATGGACCCTGGCGCCTTCGTCCTCGTCCGGATGATAGAAAACACATATTATTACGTTCCGCTCTCGGTTCTCTGCGAGGACGGCGCGGAGGACGTCATAAGCCTCCTTATTCACATGAGGGGCATAAAGACAAAATGCTTCCGCAATGCCCGCGCGGGCGACACGGTATGGCTGAGGGGACCGTATTTCAACGGGATACAGGGCAAAAAGGCCGTCTCGGGGCTAAAGGACGGCAAGGCTCTCGTCCTTTGCCGGGGGATCGGGCTGATGCCCTCGCTTCACGTCGTCCGTACGCTGCTGCAAAACCGCAACCGAGTTGAGGTGTATCTTGACAGGGACCGTCTGAGCCCGCATATCGCGCAGAAATTTTCCGCGCTGATCGGAACGGGCGTTAACGAGCTTAAGCTTTGCGACGCGCAGGGCGATCTTACGGAGGAGGCCCGCCGGGTCATAGACGCTTCCTGCGAAAACGGCGCCGGGCTAATCCATCTGGGCATGTCGGACCATCTTATAGGGCAATTTGCCGAGCATATAGAGAATATCGGAGCATCGGCAGCCGTTTCCTTTCCGTCGCTCCCTGCCTTGACAGCATGCAGGCGGAGGGCATCGACAATCTCTTCTGCGGCGGCGAGAAGGGCGCCCCGCTTATAGGCCATACGGAAGCCGTCGTGACCGGGGCTCTTGCGGGGCATAACGCCGCGCGATACGCAGCGGGGAAAGCCCCCGTGATTCTGCCGGACTCTCTTTCCACGGGCCTTATCATCTCCCACGCGCATGAAAATTTTGTCCGCAAAAAGCAGTACGGCGAGCGCTCTGCTTTGTCCCGGACGTGGTCGCCTGCGTGCTGAAAAAGCACATTCAGGCCGTGGGAAGGGCCCGGTACACCTCCCTGACGAACGTGCTGTGCAACGTGTTGTATGTTTGCCCGGCGGCGTATGTCCTGTCGGCCTTCACGGGCGCGGACGGCATATTCCTGTCGCTTTTGGTTTGCTATACCGCGGTGCTTTTCACGCATCTTGTCTATGCGCGGCATATTTCACGGAAAAACGGGCGGCACGGCTTTGACATTCTCCTTTTCCTGCCGGATAATTTTGAGCTTTCCCGGGACGATATATGGGAGTGCTCCGTCCTGGATCAGCCCGGCTGCATAGAAGCCTCGGAGCGCGTATATGCCTATTGTCTCGAAAAAAACGTGGACAAAAGGCGAAGCTTCCACATTTCGCTGTTCGCCGAGGAAATGACGAAAAACATCGTAACTTACGGCTTTGCCGACGGCAAAAAACACGTTATCGTCGTTAAACTCATTATTACGGAAAACGGCGTTCTCCTCAGCATCAAAGACAACTGCCGCCGCTTTGACCCCAAGCATTATTACGATTCTCTGAAAACGAAGGAGGACAAAGCGAAGGGCATAGGCATCCGCATGGTAATGCCGCTGTCCAAAAGCGTGAGCTACACAAACAGCTTCAGTTTTTTTACAGATATTTGCGGTTATATAGGACTTCTTCGTCTTCCATTTTGCGCGTATCATATCATTCAAAAACAGATAGACGAACAACGCCGACAAGCGCAAAGGACTCTCTCGGCTATCTGTCCAAGCATTTCCCTTGATAAGTATCTTGCCATGTACGACCTCCATAATCAGCTGTACATTACATTCGTCGCGGAACGAGGCCAATCGCTCTGATGCGCTGTTGGATCCAACCTGTGAGCAAAGTATAATTCTCTCATTAAGCTATGTCAAGGACGCATTTGTGTCCTTTTGGGCTATTTATGATTGACAAGCTTTGTTTTCCCGTATATAATCAAGGCATACAAACCGAGGAGGAATCCGCATGAACGAGTCCGGAAAAACCAGCAGGATCATTCCCGCAAACGCAAAAAAAGCCGCAGCATACAACGCTGCGACTGAACGCGAGGAAAACTATATCGGTGCGCGAATCGCCGAGGCACGGTCGGATCGGCGTCTTAGTCTCGCTGATTTCAGCG
>JAEEGK010000540.1_pt1 | contig 94167 bp, 82 predicted proteins | sample 8958771 | NCBI WGS metagenome assembly JAEEGK01 (sample SAMN16246547, study PRJNA631951) | gut metagenome | biome: gut microbiome; feature: rumen; material: SC-attached | host: Bos | place: Iran: Karaj | collected 2018-10
TAAACAATCAGACAGGATTTATATACGGTCGGAGAAAGAGTGGCTCCTACCTTGTTAAAGATATTGATGGAAATATTATTTCAAGTGGTATTTCCTATAAAAAGTTAAGTCTTATTGAAAAAAAAAGGTTGGATTGTTGATTTTAAACAATCTTAAATAGCATCAAAGGTTATTATGGAGCGTTCACCATCAGAATGTGCAGGGTCTGGAATGCGATGACAGCCGTATATCTACTTGGATGGCTGGCATATCTGATCTACGGAATCTACAAAAAAGAGTATGCCGAAATAAGCTCTGCCATATTTGATTTTTTCTTTGCAGGTGTGATTTTTCTGGTTACCTTTGTGTGGCTGCCTGGTAAATTAGGACTCTTCAAACTGCTTTTCATCACGTTGAAACGGATTATGTGCGGCAGTGAGAAATTCAGAACAGACAGAACAAGACTCAAACTTACAAGATTTGTCCAGGGTACACTTATCAGTACAGCCGGTAGGGCTCCTGATTATCTGCATATCGGTAGTTTCAGTCTGGCATTAGGGGGAAAGGCTTCTACAATAAAGGACACCAGTACCAATGCTGTGAGATATATTGATGTAAGCAACGAAACAGGTAACCACTGTGAGGTGTTTGTTCCTGTCGGATGTGAGTGCATCGGTGTATTAGATCTGAAACTGTAGCAATATTAGATATTACCGAAAATATACTGAGACATCGTCGCAGTGGTTCTGCTGCGACGATGTATTTTTAATTTCAGATCTAGTAAATATTGGACAATTGAATAATTCATCTGTTACACCGGTTAATATTGCAATAATTTAGATTGCATTTACTAGTCGTATCCACATTTATTCTAACTTTCTTCTGCAGTTGAACCCCTGTTTACTGTGAGAGCTCCTGACTGTAAAATCATAGGTAAAATGGGTAGCTTTTTTACCGGTGATTTAAAATTTTGAAAATTTGTTTCAATAAGTAGAAAATTGTAAACAGCTTAAATTGTAAAAGAACTGTAAGTGCAAAAAAATTTACTGCATATTTTAGAGTGAGCGCAGGGGAATTCTACTGCAATGAGAAAACCGGCTACTAATCGTATTTCATAAGTTTGTACAACTGCCTAGAATGGAACTGATGATCAGAACTGAACTGTTTGAAGAACCGCAAATCTGCGGTAGCCGTACCGGTTATGACCATATTGCCTTTTCATTGGATTGGACGTTCCTGCGGCTGATTTATTTGAGACAGATTTTTTTTGTTCGGCTTCCTTCAAAAATCGAGGAAAATATGAATTTTGATTATATGCATTTTGAAATGGCAAACCTTTCAAAAAGGAAGTTTAAAAAACTGCCGGCTAATATTACTATTTCTGCAAAAGGAAATGCCAGACACGGACCAAGGATCAAAATTCAGAATAATTACGGAGAAGATATTCAGCCTGAGCACATGTTTGCCATGACAGTTCCCGATGGTAAAATCATAGGTGATGCGGGTGACCTTTCTGCCGCTGATTTAAAATATTTTGAAAAATTTGTTTCAACCAACATCAAAATTTTATTTGAATACTGGAACAACGGTCAGAATATGGATATTCTTGATGTAATTGAATCCTTGATTTTCTGACGGGTGGAGATCCGGTCTCACAGCCAAAACTTAACCTGTAAAAATTTTTTAGCAGCATTTATTCTGAAAACAGAAAAGGAGAAATATTAATGAAAATCGAACATGTTGCCATGTGGGTAAAAGATCTGGAAAAGGCAAAAAATTTTTTTACTGAATATTTTGAAGGAAGCGCAGGTGAACTCTACCACAATGTAAAAACCGGCTTCAAATCGTACTTCATTAGTTTTGACAACGGATCCAGACTTGAGCTGATGACAAGAGCTGAACTGTTTGACGATCCGCAGATCAGCGGCTGCCGGACCGGTTACATTCATATTGCCTTTTCAGTGGGAAGCAGGCAGAAGGTTGATGAACTTACAGAAAGACTCAGACAGTCGGGCTATGAGGTTATGAGTGTACCGCGGGTAACCGGTGACGGATATTACGAAAGCTGTGTTGCTGCAGTGGAGGGGAATCTGGTGGAAATAACCGTCTGAAGAGATCGGTTTTCGTTTAATTCTGTATGAATTTCTTTATTTTAACAAAAACAAACCACCGCCGGAGCATTACTGCTTCGGTGGATGTTGTTCCTGTCTTATGTAAACTGAAGAAACAGATGATAATCCGCAGACCGGGATTATCTAGCTCTGAATACAATACGACCCTTTGATAAATCGTATGGAGTCAACTGTACGGTAACCTTGTCACCGGTCAGAATTCTGATATAGTTTTTTCTCATTTTGCCTGAGATGTGGGCAATAACTTCATGACCGTTTTCCAGCTGAACGCGGAATGTTGTGTTTGGCAGAGTTTCAACGATGGTACCCTGCATTTCAATGTTATCTTCTTTAGACATATTTCCTCTTATGGATATTAAACCGTCGCTATATTACCAAATCTTGGGATTTTGTAAAGATTTTTTTGACCGGAAACAGCCGGCGCACTGTCTGCAGAACAGCTCCGCAAAAAGGCTGCTGTACCGTACACCGGCCTGTGAAATCCTATGAACGTGGGTTGTCATCCTGCCGGCCGGAAAATTCCCGGGAGAGAAAATATTCCGAGGTTGCAAAAATATGTTCCGGCTGCGGTATGACTGAATATATTTTCTGGATCCTGCCGAGGTATTCGGCTCTTGTCATCTGCTGTGCACCCATGCTTTCAAGATATTCATTCGGCAGCTGGCAGTCGATGAAACTTACGGAATGTTCGATGCACCAGCTGCACAGGGCCGTCATGGCCAGTTTCGAGGTGTTTGATTCGATGCTGAACTGGGATTCACCGCAGAAGATCCCGCCGGTAACAAGACCGTACAGTCCGCCGGCCATCTGATCATTTTCATTGTAGACTTCGAAGGAGATGAAATTCGGCTGTTTCGGATAAAGTTCGATATACGGTGGTGAAATCCAGGTTCCACTGTCGTCATGGCGGTGCTGTGCGCAGTTTCTCACCGTCCCGGCACGATCCCGGTTGATCCAGATCCGGTAGCGGTGGTGTCGCAGAAATTTTCTCAGGGTACGGTTGATGTACAGCTGCCGGGGCTGCAGCACACAGCGCACCGGAGGACAGAACCAGAAGGGTTTTCCGTCCTGGATGAACCAGGGGAATACGCCTCGACGGTAAGCAGCCTGAAGCCAGGGGGTGGAGAACTGTCCGCCCACGGCAATCAGTCCGTCAAGATCGTCCCGGATCCCCAGATGCTCCGCATCAAAGGCAAACTCGGGATGATCCTGCGGAACGCTGTCCGCATCGAGAACCGGAACGTGCCGGCTGCGTCCTGAACTCATAATGCCTAGTCAGCACTGAGACTGTTGAGATATTTTTCAGCATCAAGGGCCGCCATGCAGCCGGTTGCAGCAGAGGTGATTGCCTGCTGATAGATTTCGTCGGCCACGTCACCTGCGGCGAAAATGCCGGGAACATTGGTTGAGGTGCGGCTGTACGGCTTGCGGTTGGTAATGATGTAGCCGTTGTGCATATCGATCACCGGATCTATGAAATCGGTGTTCGGTTTATGACCGATGGCCACGAAAACTCCGTCGACCGCAATGTATTTCATTCCCTCGGTCTTGGTATTTTTTACGGTCAGACCTTCAAGATGATCCTCTCCCATGAATTCCACCGGAACGGAATCAAGATGAAGAACAATTTTTCCCTCTTCAGCAAGAGCCATGATTTTGTCGGTAAGAACCTTTTCCGCCCTGAAGGTATCGCGGCGGTGGATCAGGTTTACCTTTTTGCAGATCCCTGCAAGATAGATGGCATCGGTAATTGCGGTGTTTCCTCCTCCGATTACGGCCACCTCTTTATTTCTATAAAAGAATCCGTCACAGGTTGCGCAGGCTGAGATGCCGCTGCCGATGAATCTGTTTTCACTTTCAAGTCCGAGATATTTTGCCGATGAACCGGTGGCAATAATCACCGCGTCGGCGGTATAGCTGTCGCTTTCGCCGATCAGCAGGTACGGACTGGTACTGAAATCGGTGCGCTGTACGGTATCGTTGATGATTTCGACATCAAGCTGTCTTACGTGTTTTTCAAGACTGTCCATCAGTTCAAATCCTGACGGGTAATTGAATGCACCGGGCCAGTTTTCAATGGATGAGGTCTGGATCAGCTGTCCGCCGACCTCGGTTCCGGTAATCAGACAGGGAGAAAGTCCTGCACGGGCAAGATAGATGGCGGCAGTGTAGCCTGCAGGGCCGGAGCCCACAATTATTACGCGCTTTTGCATATAACACCTTCCTTTGTTTCTTGATTATCCTGCCGGTAGTGCCGGAATTTAGCTTTTTTGTCAATGTTGTAATGTTTTTCCCGTCTTTTATAATAGTGATCCGGCTGACGGCAACTTTTGAATTTAACTACAATTCAATCTAAATTGCAAATTTTTTATTCTGAGCGCCGCCGGATCCTCGGGTGCGGCGGGCAAAAATCTGTTTTTTAAAAACGCTGTATGATGTTATAATTTTTATTTGTTTTACTTTATCGGTTTGAACATTAATCAGGATTATTGGGGCTATAAGAAGTGTTTTTTTACAACAAAGATCGGCAGCTCAGCGGACCTCGCCGGATAACAGAATCGTGCTTCATTCTGTTGGTGATTCTTTCAGTTTTCATTTTCATTGCCATTGCCTCGCATGACGGACAGGATCCGAGCTGGTCCCAGACCGGTTTTTCACAGCAGACCAACAATCTGGTCGGCAAGATCGGTGCCAGCATTTCCGATGTGCTGCTGAGTTTCATCGGCTACGGGGCATATATGATCCCGCTGATACTGCTGTACCTTGGTTTCTGTATTCTGATTAAAAAGTTCAAACTGCTGGAACTTGACTGGTTCACCATCGGTCTGCGTGTCCTGGGTTTCTGCTTCATATTCTGCTCGGTCGAGGTTCTGATCAGCATGAATGTGCTCAATAACGGCTCTTTCAACTCCGGCGGTATTGTAGGTACCATTCTCTCCGCGCTTTCGATTTCATATCTGAACGAGCTTGGAACATCCCTGCTGTTTCTGTGTCTGTTCCTGTGCGGTATCCCGCTTTTTACCGGGGTATCATGGCTCACTGTGTGCGATGTTATCGGTGATCTGTTTTTCAATATTGTTTTCTACAAGTCCATCCGTGATCGCAGACTGGCCGAGGAGCAGCTTGCCAGCCTTATGACCAACAAGGAGCAGGTAAAGGCCTCCGATGAGCAGGATTCAAAATATACCACTATTGATCCGAAAACCGGATTTGCTGTCTACCTTCGTGATGACGATGAACTGCGCTATGCCGGTTCCGCCTATGATGATGACGATCCTCCGCTGCTGCTTAAAACAGGGGAGGGCAGAGCCGCACAGTCCGCTGAAACAAAGAGTCCTGAACCAAATGTTAAGGAAACCCCGGCAAAACCGGATACTTCAAGAATTGTGGATCTTACTGAACAGCGGGCAAAGCAGAGCGCCCGCAGTGATGAAAGGGTTGAGCCTGAACTGAATCTTGATTTTGCCTCCGCGGCATCTTCAAAGCCTGCCCCTGCCGCGGCTGAAAGAACTGAGAACCGTACTGCTGCAGTCAGCGAACCTGCTGTTTCTCCTGCTCCTGCCGCCGCCCGTCCGGTTCAGCCGGTAACTGTCGCAGCTCCGGTTTCACCGCAGCGTGAACCTGCTGTTTCAGCACCGGTTCGTACACCTGTCCAGGCTGCACCGCGCCCTGCCGTACAGAATACCGCTTCAGCACCGGTTCCACCTTCAACCGCTCCGGCTGTGAAGCCTGCCGCTGCACCTGCCCGTCCGGCATCAGATCCGGTGGTGGTGGATTTTACCGCCGGAAGCGCCGCCGAGGCCCCGGCTCCGGCTGCATCCGTCCAGGCAGCTCCTGCAGTCTCCCCGGATGACGATATCGACAGATTTCTTGATTCCATCGAACCGGATGCAGAATCCGTTCTCGACAAGTATGAAGATTACCGCATTCCTGCATTTGATGACACGGATCTGGCAGCAGATGATTTCGATGAAACCCCGTCATCTGCTGCGGCCACGGAACGTCAGCAGCAGAATACCGGCTTAAGTTCTGCTGAACCTGAAGTATCAGACTCTGATCTCTCAGGTGTTTCCTCCCGTCCGTATACCAGCGAGGCTGAGGAACAGCAGCTGAGAAATGCTCCGTGGGCCCAGGAACCGGGGCAGGATACTGATCCTCTGTCAGATGCGCCGGAAACAGATTTTGAATCTGCAGGAACCGCTGCCGGCAGTTCTATGGTTGATGATGCCCGTCCGTTCTATCCGAAATATGATGAAGTCAAACTCAGGGATGCCTACAGTCCTGATGTTCTGCCGGGTACAGATCTGCTGCGCAGTGTTCCGCAGCGTACCAGGGAGATCCCGCGTGAACAGCTTGAACAGCTCGGCCTGCTGATTGAACAGAAACTCAAGGAGTTCAGGATCGAGGCGGCGGTTGTCGGTTATGAAAGAGGTCCGGTTGTTACCCGTTTCTCGCTGCAGCTGTCTCCGGGAACCAAGGTTTCCACCATCAACAATATCTCCCGCGATCTGGCGCGTGAACTTGCCGCCAAGAGTCTGCGCGTGATTGATATTATTCCTGGAACCACCTATGTGGGGCTTGAAATTCCGAATTCGGAACGTACCACCATTTTCTTCAAGGAACTCATCGACAGCAGTGAATTCCAGAATTCACGGGATAAACTGACCTGCGCCCTCGGTTGCGACATCGTCGGCAAACCTGTGGTTATGAACCTGGCGAAAATGCCGCACCTGCTGGTTGCCGGTACCACCGGTTCCGGTAAGTCCGTGGGTGTGAACGGTATGATCCTTTCCATGCTGTACAAGGCAACCCCGGATGATCTGCGTCTGATTATGATCGATCCTAAGATGCTGGAATTCTCCTCCTACAACGATATACCGCATCTGCTTACCGAGGTGGTGACCGATATCAAGCTTGCTCCTAACGCACTCAGATGGTGTGTCGGTGAAATGGAGCGACGCTATAAGCTTATGATGAAACTAGGGGTTAAGAAGATTGATGAATTCAACGAGAAGGTGGTCAAGGCCATCGACATGGGAACCCCGATCCTGGATCCGCTGTGGGACCCTACCGCCCAGCTCAGTGACGAGCGTCCGTATCTTAAAAAGCTTCCTTACATTGTAGTGGTTATTGATGAACTTGCAGATATGATGATGCAGGTCGGAAAACTGGTGGAGGAGCTGATTGCCCGTCTGGCTCAGAAGGCCCGCGCCGCCGGTATTCACATGATCATAGCAACCCAGTCTCCGCGTTCCGACGTGCTCACCGGTCTGATCAAGAGTAACATTCCTTCCCGTGTGGCATTTACTGTGGCCAACGGTATGGAATCACGCATTATCCTGGAGCAGCAGGGCGCTGAATGTCTGCTGGGCAACGGTGACATGCTGTTTAATCCTACCGGATCCAACAATCCGATCCGTGTTCACGGCGCCTATGTCTCCCCTGATGAAATCGACAGAATTGTGGAATTCTGGAAACAGCAGGGTGAACCTGAATACGTTGACACCGTGCTGGATGATGAAATCACCGAGGAAAACGCCCTTCCAAGTGAAAAGGCTGAACTTGAAGCCAGCCGCAACGCCAGTGCCGGCGATGATCTGCTGCCTGCCGCCGTCAGACTGATCCTAGACAACAATTCAGCCTCGGCATCGCTGCTGCAGCGCCGTCTGGGAGTGGGATTCCCGCGTGCCGGCAAGATTGTGGATCAGCTTGAAGATCTCGGACTGATTTCAAAACCGCTCAATTCCGCGGGCAAACGCAACGTAATCAAGGATCGCTGTGAAGCCTTCCTTGAAAGCAACGGCAGCGATACCGGCGCTATCAACAGTTTCGGTTATGACGGATATTAGTTGTTCGTCCGTGCTTGCATCCTGACGCGGTTTGGTTTAAATTGCAGATAACGGATGCCGGTTTCAGCCGGTGCCGCATAGTCTGATAACATAAGGAGAACCATATGAAACTGACTGATATTGCCTGCGGTGTACTGATGATGGCGGCTTTTCAGATCTGCCAGGCTTCCGATGCCGATGATCTGCTGGCCAGAACCAGAGCTCTTAAAGCGCTTGCCGCCGATTTCCATGAAGTTATTGAGGATGAGGACGGACTGGAACTTGAAAGCTACGACGGAAAGCTGAAGATCAAAGTTGCCGGAAAATCATTCCGCCTCGATACAGACGGGGATGAAGGCAGCTCGGTGGTATGTGACGGACATGATCTGTACAGTTTTGACCGTGCGGTTTCCCAGGTTTCTGTTTTCTCCTTTGACAAGGTGGTGCAGAATTCTCCTTTCTGGCTGGTGATCGATCCAAGTCCGGAGGTCCTTGCAAAATTCAAAATTTCCAAAGCCGGTGCCGGCAGTTTCAATATAAAATCTGAAGATCAGAACGTTCTGTACAATGTGTCTTTCGATAAAGACGGTCTGTCATCCATCAGATATGTAGATCAGAACCGTCAGAGTGTAACCTATACCCTGAAGAACCGTGATTTCGGCTATGCTCCGAAGGATGCTGATTTCGTTTTCACCATTCCTGAAGGGGTTACCGTAGATGACCAGCGGTAATCTTGATCTGTTTTCAATGCAGCAGGACGACGATGAAGGTTCAAAGGAACAGCGGGATTTCCTTCCGCTAGCCGCCCGTATGCGTCCGCGCACCATTGATCAGTATATCGGTCAGGAGCACATCCTGGCTCCGGGTAAACCGCTGCGGCGGGCCATTGATCAGGGGATCTGTCAGTCCCTGGTTCTGTGGGGACCGCCGGGAACCGGTAAAACAACTCTGGCCGAGATTATCGCCCGCCATTCCCATGCCAGGGTGGAGAAAATCTCCGCCGTTACCTCCGGCATCAAGGAAATCAGAGCCGCCATCGATACCGCTGAGCAGAACCGTCTGTTCGGCCGGAAGACTATTCTGTTTGTGGATGAGGTGCACCGGTTCAACAAAAGTCAGCAGGATGCGTTTCTGCCGTATATCGAAAACGGTACCATCTTTTTTATAGGTGCCACCACTGAAAATCCATCCTTCGAACTTAACAATGCTCTTCTTTCCCGTCTGCGTGTCTATATAATCCGGAAGCTTGACCGTGACAGTCTGCTTGCCATTGTCAACCGGGCGCTTACGCAGGATCAGGAACTGAGCAGGCTTAAGGTGGAGTTTGAGGATAACGCCCTTGATATTCTGCTTGACTACGCCGGCGGTGACGGCAGGCGGGTTCTTAATTTTCTGGAGGCGCTGATCGACTGTGCCCCGATTTCTCAGGACGGAGTCACCAGGATCGGAGTGTCCCTTATTACTGAAACCCTGGGTGAAAAGTCCGCGGTCTATGACAAGAAGGGTGACAGTTACTACGATTATATTTCAGCTCTCCATAAATCCATCCGCGGCTCGAATGCCGACGGCGCTCTGTACTGGTATGCCAGAATTGTGGCCGGAGGCGGAGATCCGCTTTACGTGGCACGCCGTCTGCTGGCTATAGCATCCGAGGATATCGGCAACGCTGATCCCAATGCCATGAGAATAGCAATCAATGCCTGGGACTGCTTCGAAAGAGTCGGAGCGGCCGAAGGTGAGAGGGCTATCGCCCAGGCGATTGTCTATATGGCGGCGGCACCGAAAAGCAATGCTGTTTATGTTGCCTGGAACAAGGCAAGGCAGCTCGCGGCACAGACCGGGGATCTTCCGGTTCCGCTTTATCTTCGTAACGCTCCTACCAAGCTGATGGAGGCTATGCACTGTCATGAGGGCTACCGCTATGCCCATGATGAAGAGAATGCCTATGCAGCAGGTGAGTGCTATCTTCCTCCTGAAATCAGAAATACAGTTTTCTATGAGCCGAACCAGCGGGGCATGGAAATAAAAATTTCTGAGAAACTGGCCAGATTGCGTGAACTTGACCGCAACAGTACCAGAAAACGTTATCCTAATTAATCTGTCCGGATTTCCGGAACCGGTAGATCTGTTGAGACTGATATCGTTCCGGATCTTTTTTACCTCGTTTCAATTAATTTCCTATCCTTTCCTGTACCTGCAACTGAGGCTGTATTCATTCTGCGGCGGAATGATTGAGTTTGGTTGTTGCTGAAAATAGTGTTCTTATTGGTGAATATTCAGTTTCAGTTATGCGGAGACTCACTTAGTACACCTGTTTTGAACCTTAAAGCCGTTTGAATAACCGGTAAAATTACCCGTTTTTCAAATCTGTCAGATTTGAAAATATGAAAAACGGGAAAAAATATACAAAATTAAACAATTTCCAGAACTGTCAGATTTGGAAATAAGAAAATGAATAGAAAATATACAAAATTAAGCGATTTCTAGAACTGTCAGATTTGGAAATAAGAAAATGAATAAAAAATATACAAAATTAAGCGATTTCTAGAACTGTCAGATTTGGAAATAATAAAATGAATAAAAAATATACAAAATTAAGCAATTTCCAGAACTGTCAGATTTGGAAATAAGAAAATGAATAAAAAATACACAAAATTACGCGATTTCCAGAACTGTCAGATTTGAAATGTAAAAAATAATAATAAACAATATAAATATGTTGCGTATTATTAAATTAGTGCTATAATGAAGTCATTGAGTTGATTGATTCGGTCCTTCGTTAAGGCCTGAATAATTGATAGGCACACAACGGAAGAGTTTTAATTCCGAAAGGAATTGCACCAATGTGTTGAAATTTACGGTTATTTTTATTTTTCCTTATTTTGTATTTAAGGCCTCCGCAAGGAGGCTTTGTCGGAAATCTGAGGAAAATGAATTACATTGTTTACCAGAATCGGATCCTTTTCAGGAGAGATACAGTTTTAGTTTCATTTGATTATTCCTTATTAATTTGTTAGAGAATAAAGCCTCCGCAAGGAGGCTTGGTTAAGGAAATTCATGATATTTTGCAAAGAGATTTACTAAAACCGGACGTTTAAAATTTTCATCTTTTTTATCCTTGTTCTTTGTCTTATGGACTAGTTTAAAGCCTCCGCAAGGAGGCTTGGTTAAAGAATTTGATGATATTTTGCAATGAGATTAACTAAAACCGGATTCAGATCCGGATTTTAAAGTTTATAGTTTCCATTTTAGATCCTTGTTCAGTGTCCTATGGACTATTTAAAGCCTCCGCAAGGAGGCTTTGTTATAGACGAACCATGGTTGTGATCCATTCTGAAAATAAACTGTCGCGGAAATTACGGCTGTTCAGGTGACGCCTCCTCGTCCAGTGCCTCCAGCAGAAAACTTACAGGTCTGAATCCGTCGTTGCAGGAGATCATGGCTGATTTGCTGTTTTTCATCCATCCGCTGTAGATATCGGAACCTCCGTATGCCAGCGTCATCACAAAGGGTGAGATGGTGCTCCAGGCACTTTCGCAGAAACCCTCCGGTTTTCTCCAGCCGTCGGCGGTGAAAGTCTGTCCTGGCTGCATATCACACGGGTGCTCAAGGGGATTTTCGTATTTTTCGATTAAATCATCGTAGCGGGCCATTCTCATGACCGTAATTCTTACTTTTTTCATAGTACCACCAAATCAATTTTCGGATTGAAAACACGGTCCGCCAGCAACGGCATCCTGTTTTTCTATGGTTCCTATTGTCTCATCACCTCAATTAGACGTGGCAGTCAGAGAACTGATTTATTTGAACCGGATCAGTATCAGAGTAAAGTTCTTTGCATTCCCTTTGATTTTTAGCTAAAGGTTGCCATTTTTTTTAAATTGGCGGCTTCTGCTGTGAATACTTTGTGATTACATCAGAACCGTAAATGTAATTGAATAAGCCGATCTGGATTCATTTTTATAAGGATTGTGGGATGAATTGTCTCAAATGCGGGAATGAAATACCGGATGACTCTGTTGTTTGCGGATCTTGCGGAGCAAAGGTAAAGGAACCGTCCAAAAGAAGATCGACAGGTCTGATAGTGGTTATTGCAGTACTTATCGGTTTATTCATCTGGTTCGGCTATTGGCATGAATACCGGTTGTCTGGAATTGTAATTAATTCACCTGATGAAATCACGGATGAATTTTTTTTGTATGTGTTTGATCTGTTTAACTGTATCAGAAACATTTCAATGTTATAAATCCTGTATCGATGCATGCACAGATCGCATGCATAACGTATTCAATTGACAAACCGGCACGGGAGAATGGTGTGAACAGATTTCCAAATCTATTGCTGACTGCAGTGTTTTCTGTAGGTCCGGCTTTTTTCTTTCCCGTTTATTCAGCGGAACCGTCAGGTATTACAGAACAGGCTGGAGATACAGATATGCAGACAGATCAGAAAGGTGAGATCCTGTTCTGCCCGTTTTGCGGTGCAGAGGTTAAGGGACAGGGCAGGTTCTGTTCCGAGTGCGGTGTGGAACTGAAAAAGGCGCAGGAATGGTGTACCATGAAACCTGACAGCTGCAGGATCCCGGATACCCATCAGCATGATTTTCCATCCCCGAAACCTGTAGTTGTCTCTCCGTCTGTAAAGCAGGAGCCGGGACCTTCGGACAAAGGTTTGAAACTGCTGGTTGACTGCTGTGCCAAAACCATAGCTACGGCGGTGGGGGACGGTCATGATGAAGTGGTGCTGTATCTTGATGAGGCAACCGGACAGTATCAGATCCACACCTACAGTCAGAGCCCCGGAATACATACGGAATATCACCGCGGCTATATGAGCAGCCGTGATGCCTACGATGCAGTTCTGAAATTCGCAGCTGAGAAGAAACTTACATCCCTCGAGGGCGGCCGGGCGAACGGCATGGCCGGAGGCGAATATGTCTGCAAATATGTTGAAAACGGTGAACTGCACCGGCTGTCAACCTCATATGTGGAATACGAAAATCACCATCTGATTTACGAGATGGGATCGCTGCTGCGCGGGTTTATTGATCGTGAAAAAGAAATAAAGCCAGAAGATAAATCCGAAGAAAAATCTGAATGACTGCATGGTTCTGCAGTGTGTCGCATCGGTGAAAAAAGTTAATGATCTTGACTGCTTTTTTCACTTATAATTAGGCAGTTTTGTTTTTTCAGGGACAATTTCATGCTTAAAAAAATTCCTTCTGCAGTATGCGCTGCTGTTCTGACTCTATTCTTGTCATTTCCGTCGGGAGCTCTTGATCTTGAGATCCTGAGCGAAGATTTCAAGAACCTCTGGCGCGGGATTGCGGAACTTTCCGGCAGTAATGACGAGGCTCTGCTCAAGGATCGTGATGACTACGGCTGGTCGCTGTTCCATTCCTATGACAGTTTTTTCGAGAATGCGATTGATATTCTTACGGAAAAGGAGTCCGGCAGAATTGTCAGGGAGGTTTTCGAACTGCAGGATTCCATCCTGAAAAACAACCGCAAGAAGGAGGAACTCAAATCCCAGTATTTCTCGGCCCCTGATTCATCCTGGAATCCATTTGCAACCACCAAGGAATCAATTGATAAGGATTTGAAGAAACTTGACGAAAGAAATGAACAGAACCGGAAGAATATCGCCGGACTGCGGGATAAGCTGCAGGACAGTCTTGAAAAGCACGGGATCATTATAGAAACCGAGCAGCTCGATTTCATGCTGTCATCAGTTTCCGGAAGAACACTCTCCCAGATGATGCTTGTTACCGATTCTCTCAAACAGGTGCTCGGTTCGATCGAGGAGCAGATGAAGCAGAATTCAGACAGTGTGGTGGTGAAACGTTATGCATCGATCTATCTTGTTACCATACTGGCGCTCCGTCATGCCCAGGATATTGCGCTTGAGGATCTCAAGCAGAATGCCAGAAAGATCGACAAGCTGATCGAACAGGCTCACGAGGCGATCAAGGAGGCCCGTGCCATTCCTGGGTTCAGTACCGACAAGGTGCTGCTGTCCAATGTGAAACTCAACACCAGAACGGTGGTAATCGCCAAGAAGTACAAGGAGATCCTGACAACCTACCGTTCCATGATCCTTAAGGAACGCCCTAATATTGACCGAAATATCAAGGTTGCCCGTAATATGTACAATACTGTGAACATTGCCAGCAGTCTGATCAGTGCCGTGCATCAGAGCAGTGCCGACTACCGTGCCCTGTTCCGCTTCTCCATGCCGGCGATCAATGAAATATATGCAACTTCTCTAAATACCGAGTTTGATCAGATTTCCGAACGTCTCAACCAGATGGAATAGGGTACTGCAAATACAGAGCGCTTTTTTCACTGGTAAAAAATGCCTGAAATGACAGGCAGGTATTTATGCGGGTGCCGCTCCCGGAGACTCACCGGTGACCGGCACCCGATCTTTTTTATTTTGTTTTTTAGAGTGTAAATATATGCTGTGATTTGGTAAAATAGCGGCAGTGATTTTTACTTAAAAGTATAACTGTTTATAAGAAATTAGCTGGATATATGTTAGACCCTAAATATTTAAGAACCGATCTTGAGGAAGCTGCCGCAAGACTGGCTACACGCAACTACACACTTGATGTTGAAACTCTGAAATCTCTTGAAAACCGCCGCAAGGAACTGCAGATCAGAACACAGGATCTCCAGGCAAAAAGAAATGCGGTATCAAAATCCATCGGTGAAGCAAAGAAGAAAGGCGAGGATGTCAGCGCAATCATGGCATCCGTGGGTGAACTCGGAAAAGAACTCGATGAAATCAAGGCTCAGCAGGATGCGGTTCTTGCCGAAATTGAAAAAATCGCCCTTACCGTTCCTAATCTGCCGGATCAGTCTGTTCCTGTAGGAAAGGATGATACCTTCAACGTTGAGGTAAGACGCTGGGGTACTCCTAGAGAATTTGATTTCCCGGTAAAGGATCATGTTGCCCTGGGCGAAGGGATCAAGACCGCCAATGCAGGTCCGCAGCTTGATTTTGACAAGGCCCGTGATATCACCGGTGCACGTTTTGTAGTGATGAAGAGCCAGATTGCCCGTCTGCACCGCGCGCTTGCCCAGTTCATGCTGGATGTTCATACCCAGGAGCACGGCTATACCGAATGCTACGTACCGTATCTTGTAAATTCAAAGACACTGCAGGGTACCGGTCAGCTGCCTAAATTTGAAGAGGATCTGTTCCATACCAATCTTGACGGTACCTGCGAGCTTGACGGACAGACCAAACGCTATTCCCTGATCCCGACCGCTGAAGTTCCGTTGACCAATCTGGTTGCGAACACCGTGCTGGATCCTAAGGATCTTCCGATCAAGATTACCGCTCATACTCCATGCTTCAGATCTGAAGCCGGTTCTGCCGGACGTGACACCCGCGGTCTGATCCGCATGCACCAGTTCGACAAGGTGGAGATGGTTCAGATTGTTGAACCAGGTAAATCATGGGAGGCTCTGGAGAGTCTGGTTCACGATGCCGAGGATATCCTTCAGAAACTCGGACTTCCGTACCGTGTGATTACCCTGAGTACCGGAGATATGGGCTTCTCATCAGCCAAGACCTATGATCTTGAAGTGTGGATCCCTGCCCAGAATACCTACCGTGAGATTTCTTCATGCTCCAACTGCCTTGATTTCCAGGCAAGAAGAATGCAGGCCCGTGTGAAAGTTGCCAAGGGTAAGAATGAACTTGTACACACTCTGAACGGTTCAGGTCTTGCTGTGGGCAGAACCCTGGTTGCCGTAATGGAGAACTATCAGCAGGCAGACGGAAGCATTACTGTGCCTGATGTTCTGGTTCCTTATATGAACGGATTAACTTCTATCAGGTAAGCGGGATTTCTCAATGGAAGTAAATTTTAATACACTTGACTGGGTTATTATCGGAGTGATTCTGCTCTCCATGACACTCAGTCTGTTTTACGGCTTCGTAAAGGAATGTCTGTCACTGATTAAATGGTTTGCATCCTTTACCGTTGCCAAGCTTTTTTATGAGAGTCTGGCAAAATCCGACATGATGAGCAGTCTGCCGGAAAATGTGAGAATTCCGGTGGCAATTCTCTCTCTGTTCTTTGTGACCATCGTACTCTCAACCATTCTGATCGAGGTGTTGATCAGAATCTTGCGCAAGACCAGCGGCTCGATCAATCTAACCGATCGCATCCTCGGTCTTTTTTTCGGTGCTTTGCGCGGCGTGATGGTGGTATGTCTGGGATACGCAATCTGCAAGATGGCGTTCACTCTCGGTCTTTTCACTTTCGTGCAGAAGATGCCGATCTGGGCGGATTCTTATCTGATCCCGGAATGCGACAAGATTGTGGTGTGGTTCTTCGACAAGATTGATTTCACCGGTGTGGTGAACGGAATAACCGAGCAGCTTTCATCCCCTGCGGGACAGTCTGCTGCAGATCCTTCACAGATGATCAACCCTTCCGATGTGCAGAATCAGCCTCTGACTGAACAGGAGCAGGAAATGATCAGAAGTGTTACCGAGTCGGAACCTCAGAAGGTCGAATAAATTATCAAGCGGTGCGCCTGTCTGCTCAGTACGGTGCGCTGCATATTTTTCAGGTTCAGCCTGGACAGAAAAAATTTTAAATATATAGCAAGCTATAGGTGTTATTATGTGTGGAATAGCGGGAATCGTCGGAACAACTCCGGTAAACCAGTCTTTGTATGATGCTCTGACTGTGCTTCAGCACAGAGGCCAGGATGCGGCCGGTATCGTAACCATTTCTAACGGCAAGTTCCGTCAGAGAAAGGCCAACGGCCTCGTAAAGGATGTGTTTGAAACAAAGCATATGCACAGACTGCAGGGCAGCATCGGTATTGCCCATGTGCGTTATCCGACCGCCGGATCATCCAGTGCTGCCGAAGCACAGCCTTTCTATGTAAACTCTCCGTACGGTATTGCCCTTGCACATAACGGCAACCTGACCAATGCCAAGGAACTCAGAGAGCGTCATCTCAAGGTTACCAGAAGACATATTAATACCAGTTCAGATTCTGAACTGCTGCTTAATGTGCTTGCCTATGAACTCGAGAAAACTGTGGACAAACCTTCACTTGAGGCTGAGGATGTTTTCCGTGCTGTGTCATCAGTAAACTCACAGATCAGAGGCGGTTACGCAGTGCTGGCACTGATTATCGGCGGCGGTATTGTGGCTTTTCGCGATCCTAACGGGATCCGACCTCTGGTTTACGGTTCACGTGTAAACGAGGAAGGCAAGACCGAATACATGGTTGCATCTGAAAGTGTGGCCCTGGATATTCTCGGTTTCAAACTGGAGCGTGATGTACGTCCCGGTGAAGCTCTCTACATAACAGAAGATGGCAGATTCTACAGCCAGCAGTGCTGTGAAAACGCAAAACTCTGTCCGTGTATTTTTGAATACGTTTATTTTGCCCGTCCTGATTCATATATCAATGATGTATCAGTATATGCTTCAAGAGTTAATATGGGACGCAGACTCGGCGCCAAGATCCAGAAGGAGCTTGCCGGTGCTGATATTGATGTGATTATCCCGATCCCTGAAACCTCCTGCGATATCGCTCTTGAAATTGCAAAATATCTCGGAATTCAGTACCGTCAGGGCTTTGTAAAGAACCGTTATATCGGCCGTACCTTTATTATGCCTGGACAGAAACAGCGTAAAAAATCTGTACGCAATAAACTTAACGCCATCAAGTCGGAATTCAAGGACAAGAATGTTCTGCTGGTTGATGACTCCATCGTTCGCGGTACCACCAGCGGCCAGATTATCGATCTTGCCCGTGAAGCAGGTGCAAGAAAGGTATATTTTGCCTCTGCAGCACCGGAAGTAAGATATCCGAATGTATACGGTATCGATATGGCTACCAGCCGTGAACTGATTGCCTACGGCAAGACCAACCAGGAAATCTGCGATCTGATCGGTGCCGACGGTCTGGTATATCAGGGACTGGATGATCTTAAAGCGGCAGTAAGAGAGGAAAATCCTGCTCTTACCGAATTTGAGGATTCTATTTTCACCGGTCACTATGTTACCAATGATATTGATGAGAAGTACCTGGCCTATCTTGATCAGCTCAGAAATGACGATGCCAAGGCTGACAAAGCATGGAATGAGGCTGAATCCGACCTTGAACTTTATAATGAAACCAACTGATTAGGTCCCGGATTTACGTATGAAGAGAATTTTTGAGACTAAAGCTCCTGCAAGTTTCTACAGCACTAAGAACGCCGCTCTGTATCTTGGTGATTCGTTTGAAATTCTGGCTTCCATGAAACCGGAGTCTGTGGATTTGGTTTTTGCAGATCCTCCATACTTTCTGAGTACCGGTGGTGTTACCTGTCAGGGCGGAAAGATGGTTTCGGTTGATAAGGGAGACTGGGATCAGTTTGTTTCCTTTGAGCAGAAGGTTGAATTCAACCGTAAGTGGATCAACCTGTGCAAGAGAATTCTTAAACCTTCAGGAACCCTGTGGATCAGCGGAACTCTTCATAATATCTATATTATCGGCTCTATCCTCGAGGAGGAGGGTTTCAAGATTATCAATAATATAACCTGGCAGAAGAAGAATCCTCCGCCTAATCTTGCCTGCAAATGCTTTACCCACAGTACCGAGACGGTAATATGGGCAACCATTGATAACGGTGTTCCGTATTATTTCAACTATAAGCTGATGAAGGAGCAGAATGAAGGCAAGCAGATGAAGGATGTGTGGGCCGGTGGACTTACTCCTCCGCGGGAGAAGGTATTCGGCAAGCATCCGACCCAGAAACCTCTCTATCTGCTGGAGAGAATAATTGATGCCGCCTCCCAGCCCGGTGATCTGATTGTAGATCCTTTTACCGGCAGTTCAACTACCGGTGTAGCAGCATTGTCACGTGGAAGAATGTTTGTCGGTATAGATAACAATCAGGCCTTCCTGGAAATTTCCAAAAACAGGCTTATTCCTTTTGAGGAAAGGTCGGTACAGACAGCTGTATAGTTATTTCTTGCAGTCAGGAACGATTATCCGATCCTGACTGATCTTTGCAGGCTTGAATTACTTCCTGTCTGCCTTTTCATTTTCTTTTTCTTTTTTCTGCTCCTGATGAGGTATTTTTGCTGATATTTCTTCACAGCTTACTATTATCAGCGAATACAGCTGCAGGACCAGGTGCTGTCTGGCGTAGTTTTCTTTTTCATGAACCGAGCTGTCGGTCAGACCGTGAAGCCAGCAGCTGTCGGCGAGCATGATCAGATGATCGGTTGCGATCAGGAGATCTGTAAATCGTTTCATTAGCGGAGTATTGATTGATACTTCAAGTTCTATCTTTCCCGTATATTCAGGACTGTCAGGGCCGAACCCTTCCTCAACCAGTCTGGCGTTGAGTTTATCGGTATCTGCGGCAATTTTCCTTTCAACCTCCGTGAAATGATTTTCGATATTCTGGCGCATCTGTGACAACAGCTGCTGATCCTTAATTTTTCGGGAATATAGAACGTCAATTTCATAAAGCAGACGGTTGATCTTTCTGATGGTGTGACGGAAGATCAGCTGGCTTTCATGGGTGCTCAGGGTGAAGCTGAATTTTACCGACGGACGGGAATAGATATTCTTACCCCGTGTTCCGGATTTTTGGGCTCCAGTCTGTTCTCTGTCCTTTTCATCCCCGGTCTGAAGTTCTGCTGCCGGAACTTCTGATTTTTCTGAAGTCTGTTTCATATTTGTTTCCTCTTATTGGTAATTGTTTCAGATCATTTCCGTGATCGGGTCATTATAGATAGTAAGGGGATATTGTATGCGTAATAGAGCGACCTTTGGGATAAGTTTTAGAATGATTGGTTAGACGGATATTTGTGCAGTTATATAGAGTTTGGTTCAGCGCTAAAAATATGTTTATAGATATGTTTTTACAAAGCTTTCTATCAGTGAGATCCAATGTGCAAAATTTAAGTTACAGTCTTACATTATTTTAAGTTATTGCTAATATGTATATATCACGGATGTGGGATTAGTAGAAAATGGTTGGGCAAGTAGAAAATATAAATTTTGCAGATAAGACAGATGAAGAAAAAAATGCATATCTTCATGAGTTTTGGAAAGTTCCTGATGACTCTCAGTTTGAACTACTAGGCCAGCTTAATAGTAAGAAGAGAAGCAGTGACGGTAAGAAGGATGTCTTTTTTATTGAGCATGTGTGCAACTCAGATGGTAACCCGATTTCCTTTCCTGATTCTTCAATGTCGTTTACCATATTTATAGGCGTAGATATTCAAGATAAGCTTAAAAGTTGTAATTTGTCTGTGGGAGATTTTGTTAGTATAAAGCTTGATTCTTTTGAATTTGCTCCGCAATACGAACAGGATAAAAGAGGAACATCCTTTCTTATCAATGTTGATGTTGGTGATTTAAATAAACTTCAAAAAATACCAAAAGAATTGCTGAATGCTTTGACAAAAAAAATTGACAATGAAGTTCTCCTTGAAGATTGGATTATTGAGAAAAAATATGAAGAAATAATTAATATTGACGAAAAAAAACAAAAGTTATTAGAAAAACATCAATCTGAGTTTTCGGCTTTGGAGGAAAATTGTAATAAAAAGAAAAAAGATCTTAAAGATCAAATCAGTAATCTTGAAGAAGAGCTAACGTCAAAAACAGATGAACTGATGCAAACTAAAACAGATTTGGAGTCAAAACAAAAAAGTCTTGAGAACATCGAAAGCAGTCTTGAAAAATTAAACGAATCAAAAAATTTATTACAGTCAGAGATTGATAAAATTTCTTCAGAACGTGACAGTATTGTAAATAAAGTTAACAATACAGTTCTTGAAGTAAAGAATTTAGTTTATGGTTCCATAAATAAAATTAATCTGCTAACTTCACTCGGATTGCTTGATAAGGAAACAGTAAAACATATTTTAGGTGATTCTGTTCAGATTAATTCTGATTCTCTATTTTCAGGTTCCTACGAGGATGCTATTAATTTTTTTCACTCATTTCTGTTTAGCCACGGAGCTTTTTACAAAAAAAGTTTAATTCGAAATTTCTGTGCGTTGTTAAATACACATGATTTGATTTTATTTGCCGGTGATTCAGGAATTGGAAAAACTAATTTAGTAAAAAGAATGGCTGAAGCAACCGGTGGGGTGGCAAAGATAATTCCCGTCAAGCCAAACTGGACCAGTTCTGAAGATCTTCTTGGGTACTATAATCCAATTGAAAAAAGGTATATATCTACCCCGTTTTTAGATGCGATTATAGAAGCATGTGATCATTCTGATAAATTGTATCTTATATGCCTGGATGAAATGAATTTAGCACGGGTGGAGTATTATTTTGCTGATTTTTTAAGTAAGCTGGAGGAAAGAAATGATAATGTATCGATAGAACTTTATTCCAGTAACGAAGAAAAAATCCTTTCAAATGAATTATCAGAATTATTTGATTCATTAATTAATAATGAGCAGGTTAAAAAAATTCTTTCAGATCATAATATTGATAGCAATAAATTATCTGTTTCGGATGTTGACGTTGATCTTATTATCAGTGAAATTGGTGATAATGATTTGAAAGAAAAAATTTTAAAATTGAAAACAAATTTAAAATATCGATCTTCAATATCTATACCTTCCAATATACGGTTTATAGGTACAATAAATGTTGATGATACCACTTATTACTTATCTCCTAAAATTATAGATCGTGTGCATATCATTAAATTTGAAAATCCGTTATTTATCACTAAAGAGGAGATTGAGAACGAGATTGTAGACGCAAAAGAATTAGTTACAAATATTAATCCAGGTACTTTTTTTGAACATAAAGTTCCGTATCCGAATTATATTTTAGAGGGTGATAACGAGAAAATTGTTGCAAGACTGGTCAAACTATCACAAAGAATGAGAGACATCGGAATAAGTTTCGGAGCTAGAGTTGTAAATCAGGCAATTCTTTATTCCAGAAGTATGAAAAAATTTGGAGAAACTGATGATGATGTCATATTCAATAATATTTTGTTGCAAAAAATATTCCCTAGATTATTGTTTGATGGGTCTGAACCGGCTTGCAACAGTGATTCCAAAACGAAAATAGATATTTTAGGTGATATTTCTAACTATCTCAAAGAGGAACTGCCAGGTGATAACAGCAATATAACCTGTATTTCCGAATTAGACAGAGTAATACATATGGCTCAGCATGGTAATAATCAAATTAATTACTGGATTAAATAATGAGTGATTTCGAATTGCGATATATTCATCCTGTTTGGGATAACAATTCGAGAGTGATTTCAATAGAAAAATCAGATCGATGCATAGAAGTAGACAAGAATGACAGTGAATATTATGCCAATACACTTGCTTATATTCGAATATTGAATAATGAAATGGCATACGTCGGGATTAAATTATTAGATAAAACTAATGTCATTCCTTTTGTTGAACTTGAATCTGGTAAACATTTGAATCTAGAACCTGTGAGTACGCCAAACGATGGTGTCTGGTGGATTATTGCGTCTGCTTGGAAAGCTGATAAAAATCGATACGATACGGATGCATTTAACCGGATTGGTATTATTAATATTTATATCGGTGAAGCAAAGCTTGTATTAACAAACGAAGCAAGTAATTTTTCGTATGAAGATTTACAAAAAATTTTGGATGATTTTAAGATCGAACTATGGCAATTGCTTATTGATAAAGACAGTATAACGTCAACCTCTGTGACACATAACAGTAATTTTTGTTTGTCTCTCAATGAGGATTGCTCGCTTATAGATAAATTTCTGAACGGATTAGATAAATTATTAAAGATTCCTGATAAAAAACTCATTGAAATAACGGATAAGGTTCCGAAAAATAAAGTTAAAGCTACGAAAGATACATTTATTGCATTAGTAAAGAATCCTTTAAATCAATTGTTACCTTCGAGGGGATTTACCGTCAGTCATGATACTGTTTCAAATCGATATCTTCATTTTTGTCTAAACAGAGTCATATATTTAATGAATATTTATCTGAAAATTACAGATCGGCATAAGTATTATTTACAACATGTTTACGCTCAAGCGGAAATAGATAAAATAAACTACTATAAAAAAGGTATTTTTTCATTGAATAAAGATGTTTTAGATAACCAGATTGACGAACTTCAAGCAAAAATAAAAAAATTGGAATCGCAGTTGTGTGACAGTGTGATTGGAGTTCCTGGTAGTATATTAAAAATAAAAATTAATAAAATATGGGGAAATACTGGTGGAAAAATGAGGTTTTGTGTAGTAGATGGGCTGAATATTAGACCACGCTACAAATATACCTTTCTTGTTTTACCTGATAATTGGTTTCTCAGCTTAAAAGAAAATGATTTTAGTGATTTTGAATTTACCATATGTGCGAATTATCACTATGACGACTATTGCTCTCAAAATAATACAATTGGTCTGAAGATTAGTTTCTGTGATATTTCCTCAGTAACAATTAGTTCTAAGACTCTCAACTTATTGAAAAAAATCAAAAATCCTGAAATAAATCTAAATCAAGAGGATCTGAAATTTATCGAAAATGAAATCCGCAAATCTGATGCAAATTTGAAATTATTACGAAAAGAATATAAGGAATATTTAAATAAGCAAAAGAAAATAAAGTCTTTACTTGTGAAAGCAAAAAAAATAAGTGATCGATTTAATAAAATGAACATAGGCATTCAAGATCGCTTTCCTCAATCTATTCATTTTGTAGCTGATACCAGGTATCGCAATTTATACAGTATATACAAGGAGATAACGACGCGGCGAGGTGGAATCAACGATAATATCATTTATCAGATGGAACAAATTGAAAAAATTGGAGTTATTAAAATTAATGAAATTTATGAATACTGGTGTCTTATTTCAATAATTAAAGTGCTTGTCGCAAAATTGAAATTTTCTATAAAAGATAACAATTGGATTCAAAAGTTGATAGATATCATTTTGAGCAAAGGCAAAAATCAGCGTATTGCTTTTAATTTTGAACATGAATATGAGCATAAGCCAATCGCAATTCGCTTATGTTATCAGTATCCACTCCAATCAAACAAAAGACCTGATTTTATTCTCCATCTTAAAAGCGAAAAAAAAGATGATGAAAAATATCTGGTTATGGATGCAAAATTCAGAGGAAATATTTCAAATGAGCAAATTGAAAAAGATATTAAAAATTTATTTGATACAAAAAATTATAGTGGTGGTGGCAAGCATCCTGTTTTTATTTTACATTCATCTAAAACTGCTATGAATAACAACAGAAAAAAGTTAATATCATTTTCTCCTCTTTCATGGGGCAGATTTTGCAGTTATGGCGGGGAAAAAGATTTAAATCATATGAAAGGACACATATTGCTAATTCCTTTATCGACATCTCTAGATAATCTTCAAAGACTGATTGGTTGCTTTTTACAACAGAATTCATATTTGCGTTCGAATGAAGAAATTTTGATTGATAGCTTTATGGAGCAGAATTCGCGTTGGCTTCCGGATGACGCAAGGTATAATCGCAGTTTTCAAAAAATGAATTCATATTTGTTGAAAAGAAGAGGACTATTACATAACTATAATAATTTGCAGCAGAATTTAAGGGTAATCGTTGAACAGGCAAAAATCATCGAACATAGAAATATTATTTGTATAAGCTGCGGCTCTCACAATATTAAAAAAGAATTAAAATTTACTGAAGCTGATCGCGAGAAATATATTCTTACTTGCAATGATTGCGGATTACGCTCAATTAATACATCGTGCTATAACTGTTCGAGAAAAAAATTATATAAAAATGGATTATGGTGGACTTATCACATAACGGTGGCATCACAGGTATCAAATATCGTTTGCCCTTCGTGCGGGGCTTATTTATTTAATATTGATGACGATAGTGATTATATGGAAAATAATGATTTTGTATAATTATTGTTCGGAATACCGCAAAATTCGCATTTTTAAAATAGCAAAATACCGCAAAATCTGTATTTTCAGGCACAGTCAGAATCAGGAAATGGTACCGGACCGTATTTTTACCCGATAGATAGCTAAAAGGAAAAAATCTATTGATCAGCTTTGGATAGAACTGTTGATCGGGAATTACTTCAGAGTAACGTTATCAGCAATTTTTTGGTGGGGATCCGCCGCATTTCTGCGGCGGCAGGTTGGTTGTGTTTTATTTTTTAATCTTATTTATCATATACGCCGAAATGCTTCTGGGAATATTCAACGCGCTCTTCAACACTCATGCGCGGATCATCCTTAAGCAGCTTCTCAATCTGACGCAGACGCGGCAGCAGACCTGTAGCATTGGCAATCTGTATTGCCAGTCCCGGACGGGCATTCAGCTCAAGCAACATCGGACCTTTGTCTCGATCAAGCACGATATCTGTTCCGATATAGCCCAACCCTGACATCTCATAGCAGGATGCGGCAAGTTTCATAACTTCGTCCCAGTGCGGAATTTTTAGTTCCAGCAGATTTTTCCCGGTATCCGGATGGATTTCTATAGGATTGTTGAACTGCACGGCACGCACTGCACGTCCGGTTCTAAGACACAGGCCTACACCGACGGCACCCTGATGCAGATTTGCCTTGCCGTCAGATTCAGCTGTTGAAAGTCTCATCATGGACATTACCGGGAATCCTTTGAATACTATTACACGTGAATCAGGCACGCCCTCATAGGAGTATCCGTCGAATACGTTATCAAAGTGGATCAGTTCCTCAATCAGCGCAGTATCCAGTTTTCCTCCAAGGGAGAACAGGCCTGCCAGAATATTGGAGATGTGGCGCTCTATATCCAGGATTTCCAGTTCCTGCTTGTTCGGTTTGATAAATTTGTCTCCCTGATGATCGACAATTACCAGAATACCTTTTCCTCCCGAACCCTGTGCAGGTTTGATGCAGAATTCCTTGCGATCCTTTACCATGGCGAGGATATTTGAAACCTCATACTGATGGCCGATGGTGCCGATCAGTTTTGGAACATTAACTCCTGCCTTCTGCGCAATTTTCTTGGTCAGAACCTTGTTGTCTACAAGCGGGTAGAGGTTGCGCGGATTGTACGGGCTGATGTAGCGGCAGTTGCGCATATTCATTCCCATGATACCTATGCGGGAAAGTTTGAACGGCGAGGTATATTTTTTAATAAAATCCAGCAGCATTTTAATTTTCCCCCCGGCTCCTACCTGTTGTGTTCCATCTCGTCAACCAGCGGCTTGAAACGTTTGAGCTCTGACAGACGGTATCCGGTGTAGTTTCCGAGCAGCAGTACCACGGCCACGATAATCAGCTGCAGACCGAGGAAATTGAAGGTAAGATGCTCGACAAAGGTGCTGCTCATGGCCAGATAGGCGATGATTGCAACCAGCAGAGATCCTCCGCCCTGGACGAATACCTGTTTTGCTCCTTCCTCCTCCCACAGAATGGACATTCTTTCGATGGTCCATGACAGAATAATCATCGGGAAGAAGGTGATTTTCATACCTTCGCTGATCCCGAACTGGTAGGTTATAACAGTCAGGAAGGTAATAATTCCGATAACCGTGATAATAACGGTGGATATTCTTGCAACCAGCAGCAGGTTGAGTCTTGAAAGATAAAATCTGATCAGAAGACCGATGCTTACAATGGTAAGCAGTCCGACAACACCAACCAGCAGATGGGTTTTCATGAACGCCATGGCAATCAGAACCGGCATAAAGGTACCTGATGTTTTGATCCCCACCAGTATTCTCAGGAACACAACCACAAGAACACCTACAGGCAGCAGCAGAATGGAGCTGAATATCGACTGTTCCTCAATCGGCAGAAGGTCGAGTGAGAAATTGATGAGAGATGTTCCGGCGAATTTCTCTCTGCGGGCGTTTTCAACAGGAATATCCTTTTTCATCATGGAGAAGGATACCTTGGCCTTGCGTCCGCCGGAAAGATCAATTATCGGCTGATCGTTGTATTCCCACAGCAGCAGGTTGTCAGGTTTTCCGAATGCGCCTGTTTCCGGATTCATGTATTTGAAGTCGTTTCCGTCAAAAATCTGCAGATAGTCGGTCAGCGGCTGGCGTCTTCTTTTATCCTCCAGCACCAGTGCATGAACGATTCTGGTAGGAATGCCGGAGCGTTTGAGCAGATCTGCCAGCAGATAGGTTTTTTCAGTATTTTTCAGCAGCAGCTGGGCATTCTGGTATTCTGAATTTACAATTTTGAAAATTTCCAGAGCCTGGGTGTAATTGTCAGCGGAACGTTCCTTTGCTGTGTTTATGATATCGTTTTTGGCGGCGGCGTTTACTTCATCATCATCGTCAAGAGTAATTGCCGGTACTGTTACAGCAGTGTCTCTGCTTTTCGGATCTTTGAGAACTTTGACGGTGTAGAACAGTTCCTGCTTACCCTCGGCCACACGGGTGGTGTATTTGGCCTTCCCCTGATTGCTTTCTTCGTAAAAACTTACACCGTAGTTCGGACTTGCTGCGGTTTCGGACAGTATGGTGTATCCGTCCTGATTCTTAGGAATGGAGAAATTGAGTGTAACCGGTTTGTTTTCATTGTTGGCATAGAACATCAGTTTTGCTTCGATCTGCCAGCTTTCACGCTGTTCATTCGGATACCACGGAACTTCAAAGACAATATGACGGTATAACATCAGAGCGGTTCCGAGAAGGATTAACAGGCTCACGATAAAATAAAATAACTTGCGTGACATCATAGTAATACGGTCCTTACTGACGAGCTTATTTTTTTTCGCTATTATACCTAAAAAGAGACAAAGCTATTAGTATTTTTTGTGATCGTTATCAAATTTTACCGGAACCTGCCGGTTATATGAAAATTCCGGGAATACTGCTGCATAACGCAAATATGTAAAAAGGCACCAGCTGGTGCCTTTTTAGAAACTGACAGGAAATTTCAGATCCTATTTCTTCTTTGAATAATCTTTTTCTGTCTTTGAAACGTCCTTGAGAACATCAATATACACGTCGGCTTTAGGTTTCTTGTGGACATATTTGCGACCTACATCGACCACAGCGTAGTCCTTAAGGAATTCACGACCGATCAGAATAGGATAGGTCATGTGTGAACGGTTGGCCAGGTTGAGTATTGCATTTTTGCAGATATTGCCGATCCTGATTTTGATGCTGATATAGGTTCTGGTCATTTTACCGCTGGAACCCTGCATTGATGACTGGATTATATTATCGTAGCCTTCAAATTTTGCTTCGATTTTATGAGGATTGCCGTTGGCATCCGGAAGATCAAATTTAACCCATTTCTTTCCGTCACGTTCGAATTCCTCGATATTGAGAGCGTTGATACTGGTGGTTGCAGCACCGGTATCAATACGACCGTTGATGGCAATTTTATAGTCTTCCAGAACCACCCATTCAGCAGCACCGACAATCGCCTTGTCGTCCACTGTGGCGGCTTCATTTTCTTGTGTATCGTAAACCACGTCTTTTTCCTGTGACTGAGTTCCGGCGTTTTCTGTACTGCCGGCATCCGTGGTGCCGAGACCGTTCAGTTTCCGGGACAGTTTATCATTAGAATCACTGAGCTGTTTGATTCGTGCAAGGAGAGCCTGATGATCCTTTTCAAGTTTTTCGGCTTTTTCAATCAGTGCCTGTGAAGTAGCACCCAGGGAGTCACCGCTGTCCTGGCGGCTGTTCATTACGGCATTGATATGATCCAGTTTGGCATCAAGATTTCTGTACTGTTCGTCTGTAATTCCGCGATCGCTCATACAGCCGCATGTCAGACATGCCGCGGCAATGGCTGTAAAAAATAATTTTGTCATTCGAAATTCCTTAATCCTACGGATGAACCGTTCCTGCAGGATAAACTACAGACTGACTGCTCTGTGTCTGTATGTTCCGGGAATTTTACATGCCGGAGGCAAACCGCAATCAGGCTTGCTTATTAATAGCCGGATCGCAGTAATTTTTCAATTAAAAATTAACATTTTTTAAGATTGTTGGCCGAACAGTTTTATTTCCTGCAGTGAAAACTGCATTGGCAACGCATTTTTCGCCAGTTCCCTATGCTACAATTTTACTGACAGATGAATGGTGGATGTTTTAACGGATGATGACTATAGAAAAGATCCTGGCTATGCCGGAAAATCATAATTTTGATCGAAAAAGCATTCAAGTCAGCCTCGCTGAATTGTCCGCAACAGTCTGTGCATTTGCCAATGCGGGCGGGGGTACAGTTGCGGTAGGAATTTCTGACAGTGATCATCTTGTCGAAGGTGTCAACAGTCATAGTGAACGGCTCAATAAAATTCTCAGAATCCCGACAGATTTCTGTTTTCCTGCAGTTCCTGTCCGTACAGAGCTTGTCGGGTGTACCAATTCGGAAGGTAAGCCTGATCAGATCCTTCTTATGCATATTGATGCAAGTACTCAGATTCATTCGGATCATAATGATGATGTTTTCGTACGAACCGGCTCAATAACCAAAAAGCTTGATTTCAATGAACGATTGAAATTGATCCAATCCAAAGGTGTCAGAAGTTACGAGGATGAGCCGGTAGCCGGTGCTACCATCGCTGATCTTGATCTGCAATTTGTAGCTTCATACTGCCGGACCCTGGGGTACCGGAAAACCCCGGAACTGTATTTACGTGAGAATGAGTGTTTCGTAACGGTAGAAGATGGTTGCGATCATGTCTCTGTAGCTGCAATTTTACTTTTTGGAAAAAATCCGCAGTCGTTTTTTCCGAAAGCATATGTCCGTTTTATCCGTTACGGCGGTAATACAGACCTCCCCGGAGATAATCAGAACGTAATCTGTGATGTTACTTTTGAAGGAAGGATCCTCGAACAGGTAGAGAAGTCGTTTTCATTTATCAGTGCGCTGTTCGAAGAAAAAAAATTTTACAGATTGGATGGAACGGTTGTAACAGGAAAGGAATTCTGCAGTCTTGTATGTACCGAACTCGTGGTAAATGCTGTGGTTCATAGGGATTACAGGATAAATGGTTTTGAAATTAATATCAGAATGTTTGACAATAGAATAGAAATTCTAAGCCCCGGGACTCATAATGGAATTGTTGAGCTTGAAAATATACTTCATACACGTTTTTCTAGAAATCCAAGAATAGCCTCGTTTTTAAGGAATTTCGGATATGTAAATGAGTTGGGTGAGGGTGTGAAACAAGTATGCAGGGAACTTGAATCAATGGGTGTTCCTGCTCCTGTTTATGACTGCAGTGACTTCATATTGAGAACCGTTGTAAAGATTTCGTCTAGTTCTAATGTCGATACAGTCGTAACAAAAGTAGCCGATTCATCCTGAGTTTTGCCGATTGAGGTAGAAAACCTTGCCGATCAGCCTGAAGTTTTCTCGCAGGCGAAGCAAACAATGCGGTCTGAAATAAATCCCAAAGAAATTAGCGGTATTAATCCAGTTGGATCAGTCTGGTTCTGTCTTCACTCAGCAGATATACCTGAACACCTGCCTCCCTGAACATTACCTTTGAGAACTGCCATGCATCAAGCCATTTACCTTCGATTTCTGTATCAATGAATACTTTGGAGATACCTGACTGGATGATTGCCTTGGCACATTCCTGACACACCGGCAGGTTGTGGATGTAGATTGATGCCCCCACCACGGATGAGCCGTTGTACAGTGCATTGAGTATTGCGTTCATTTCAGCGTGCACCACAAATTTGTACTTTGTTTCGCGGTGATTGTATCGTTCCTCCAGATCTTCAACGCCGCGCGGGAAACCGTTGTATCCCTGGGCTATAATCTGTCCCTTGTCTCCGACAATTATCGCGCCTACCTTGGTGGAGGGATCTTTCGACCAGGAACTGACGAGTTCTGCTATTTCAAAATATCTTACCGCCCATTTAATATTTGAACTGTAGTCATTCTTCGCATTGCCTGTGGTGCTTGTCGCAAGATCACGGATCCCTGCGGCCGGGCGGTGGAACTGTCCGCAGCTGCATTCATTGCGGCTGCCTGAAAGATCGCTGATCAGGCTGATTACATCATCGTTGCATCTCCAGTCCGTGCATGCGCACAGTGCCATCAGAGGATATGTTTTTACCGGTTCTCCGTTTTTCGGTACCGGTCCGAAGGTGCACTTTGTAAAGTCAGTGAGATCTATGTGGTAGTCATAGCTGCTTACAGGATCTTTTACAGATATTTCTGATACTGACAGATTATCTACGAGGTAGTCGAAAACCTCCTGTTCATCTGGAGCCTCCACCGTACCGCTGCTGTTGCGTTTCCAGAAGTCTGCTGATGAGAGACAGATCCCGGTAACGCTCGGATATCCCGGTTCTGATAAAAAAAGTCTGGATGATCCGTTGTGGAGCTTGAACTCGATATTGGCATAGGTACCCATAGACAAAATCCTTAAGCAAAAATATTAAATCAGATGCACGAATGATATACGATCTTGACGTATCTGTGTTGGAATATCGGCTTTGTTTGTGAAGCTTTTCGAAATACTTAATCTGATTGTCCCTGATATGCTGTTTTTATATACAGTTTTGTCCGCTCTGTTTTTTTCCCGGTTTGTTCTGTTTTCAACCATGGTTGAAAAAAAACAGTTCCAGATATTCATTACAATGATGAATGTAGGGTAGGGGAAAACAGAAAAGGAGAAAGATTATGAACAACAGTAATTACAACGACCGCACTGACCGTTCCGGAGTTACATCATACCGCAGCAGTGGTTACACTTCATCTGGCCGGCGAGAGGAAGGCCTGCTTCAGGAGACCGATCGGGAACTGAATGAACTGATCAAATCCGCGACTGACCGGGACAGTGACAGCATTACAATTTCGAAATCCCTGCTGATCAAGGGCGCGCTGCTGGCGCTTGGGATCAATCTGTTTTTCTGAGAGGTGGGCAGGACTGCAGAGAAACGGAGCTGACTGCCGCAGGTTTATACCGCGGCAGATCCTGAAAGTTATGTACGCTTTCAACCATGGTTGAAAAAACACGGTTCCGCCTAAGTTTTAGAATGAGGGTTACAACGTAGGGAATATAGAGAGGAGAAAGTTTATGAACATCAGCAGAAACTGTTTAGAAGCCAATTCTTTCATCAGCGGCGGTTACGGTGCTTCAGGACAGGGACAGAAGGAACTGTTTATTGAAGCTGATCGGAATGTACCGGATGTAACCGGAACTGCTGCAACGTTCCTGAACAGTAATACTATCCAGGGATCTAGGAAGAGTCAGTGCGACCAGGATAAACCTGCAATATCACCGCTCAGCATTTTTTATCCCTGCTATATCTGGTATAAGTGTAAGAATTATGAACATGTCTACCGGCTGTACCAGTACCTGATGGACTGGACCCGCAGTCCGGATCTGAGTGCTCTTTACAGATGCTACTGTATACGTTTGGAACAGGATGGAAACCTGAAAAGGTACCTGCTTACCTCGGGAGATCTTTCGTATAAATGCGAGATCAGTAAATGGAATAAAGTTGTTCCGTTTCAGGAGTTCTTTGAACTGCTTAAGTTTAAAGCAGCTTTTCCATTCGAATAGAAACCGCAGAGCTGTGAGTAGAAACTGTTCAAAGATCGGACATGATTTTGCTGACTTTACAGCTGCTTTTAATGTTGTAAATTTCGGATCATGTTCTTTCACGGGGCGGAACTTATGTACGCTTTCAACCATGGTTGAAAAAAACACCGTTCCGCCGGTGTATTAGAATGACAGTTACAGAGTCTGGAAAAAACAGAAAAGGAGAAAGACTATGAACAACAGCAGTTACAACAACAGCACCAGCCGTTCCGGCGCATCATCATACCGCAACAGTGATTACAGAACTTCAGGACAGAGAGAGGAAAGTCTGCTTCAGGAGACCGACCGCGAACTGCATGATGTAATCAGATCTGCGACGGACCGGGACAGTGACAGCATTACAATTTCGAAATCCCTGCTGATCAAGGAGGCGCTGCTGGCGCTGGGGATCAATCTCTTTTTCTGAGAGGAAAGCAGAACCGGCTGTATTCGAACGGGTTACGGGCTTACTGCCGTGATAATCACCCTTTGCGGAGCCTCGTAGCCTTCTACGGTCAGTTTCGGATTTTCCGGATCAAGAAAATCATCCAGGGATTCGGTGCAGCTCCAACCGGTTGCGTGCTGTTCGGAACTGTCTGTCACCGCGGTATTGTGTACTTTGATATCACGGAATCCGGTTTTTCTGAGCCACAGTGACAGTGCATCGATTGAAGGGATGAACCAGATGTTTCCCATCCGTGCATAACGATCCTCCGGAGTGAGAACGGTACTGCTGTCTCCGGTTACAAACAGTGTTTCGAGTACCATCTGACCGCCCGGTACCAGCAGTTTTCTGATTTTTTCCAGGTGCTCGATCGGTGATTTCTGATGATAGATCACACCCATGGAAAATACGGTATCGAACATTCTGCTGTCAGGAAGATCCTGCAGTGCCAGCGGGAAAAAATGAATTCCTGAAATATTTTCAATCATGGTCCTGATTGCGGCGAACTGGAAGAAATAGTTGGTGCAGGGATCGATGCCGCATACCTGCGCCGCCTCCTCGTTCAGCATTCTCCACAGATGGTAGCCGTTGCCGCATCCGATATCAAGGATCCTTCTTCCCTTGAGAGGTGCGATATTGTTGATGAGACGGTCCCATTTCTTGTCGGATCTCCATTCCGATTCGAGATCTATACCGAAAAGACGGTAGGGCCCCTTGCGCCACGGGGCGTACTGCATCAGTGAATTTGCAAGATCCTTTTTCTGTCCTTCGCTGATTTCATCGTCACGGCCTATTTCCACATAGGAGGAGAAATTGCAGTGGGAGGAACGGTATCTGGCGATTTTATCCAGGTGCTTGAACCAGCGGCCGAAATCACCGTGTTCATTTTCGAGCATGAATTTTTCGAGCTGTCCCGGAAGTACGGTCAGCCATCTGATCAGATCCGGATCTGAGGCAAGCTCCTGCAGATCACGGGCAAAATAACTTAGATCTCTGTTCATAAAAAATTGTTGTTTTACGGTTGTGAAAAATACCGGTATTTTAATGCTATTCGGAACAAAAGTGAACCGTGGAACGGTGCGGAAGCTCCGTTCCCTGGAAAACAGAACGGTCAGTTGCTGAATGATTTTCTGGAGCCGACATCCAGCGAAAACAGGGTGTAGGAATCAGCCTTCAGTGTTACGTTGTCGCCCAGTTTAACCGCATCGGGTGACACAACGGCGGTAAATTCCCCGGATTTAACCGTGATCTGTTTCGGAGTTATGGTGATACTCTGATCATCTGCAGTTCTGACGGTGATGGAGTCATTCTGTACGCAAATGAGATCTTTTCCGCCGGCAACCAGATGCAGAGAGTCGGCCGACTCGATGCTGATGTTCGATTTCACCGGATCGATCTTCATTGAGTTTTTACTGCTGCCGGCGGAAAAACCGGAACCGTAAACCAGATCCATGTTTCCGTCGGTATACGAGCCGATGTCAAAATCGTCGTGCCTGCCGTCGAGATTTTCCATTTCATTGATCAGCGGATTCTGCCGCTGATCTTTTTTAGAAAAGAAATTTTTGACCGGGGCGATATAGGAGGTAAGCGGCATCAGGGTTGAAACTACGGCAGAGGCAAGTCCGATGACACCGATATTGCCGCATGCCCCGGAAACCGCGCCTCCGGCCGCCATTGCTACCGCTGACAGTGCCGGTGCCGCCTTTTCCAGTACCTTTGCGCCATTGGCAGCATAGGTCGTGTTGCCGGAGACAAAGTCGATATATCTCTTTCCCGCCACGGTAAGTTCTCTGTTTTCATTTACGTCGGTGACACCTTTGGGTGTTGTTCCGTTGCAGGCTGTATAGAAAAGATGCTCAGTACGCTTTTTTTCACAGATCAGAAAATCCGCATTGTGTTTGCAGATGGTCGATGCCATCAGTGAATAGCTGGTTTTGAAAACAGGGGTTATGTTCAATGCCGTAGTTAATCCGCATTCTATTTTGATCGGCATCAGATTCATGGAAAATTTCTGATCAAGTGAAAAATCAAACTGGATGGTTTTTCCGTTGGTACAGCGCAGTGCACATGCGGTGGCGGAAATTGTGAAATTTGAACCTGTCATGAATAGATCTCCTGCAGACAGTCCGTCTGCATCTGTATGTTTCTGCTGTCCCGGACCGCTCAGAATATAGCGCTTTCCAGGTGGCCCCCGGCAGCATTGAAACGGTTGCCGGCGAATTTAAACTGCATATTACTGCAGTCCATTCTGTCGTTCATTCCCTTAACCGCTGAATCACTGAAAGTCAGGGTGTTGGCATCGTCCGCCGCCAGTTTTATACTGTTGTCCGTCAGGGACAGTTTTATGTTGTTTTCAGTGGTGATGCTGATTGCGTCTCCATCCCGGGCTGACAGTTTGATCCCGGTGTCGTTGCCGGTTTTCAGTTCGATCTCCCTGCCTGCGCTGATGAGACTCTGTCCGTTTTTCAGAACAATCGCTGCATCATAGTCATTTGCAACGGAGGTGGTATCCGGAGATGCTTTGAGAGTGTTATTCAGTCCGGCTGCAAAAATCAGGGGCCGGTCTGCGTTTTTAACCTCGATTGTTATGTCCCTGGTGGTTTTAACGGTAAAATTCGACTGTCCCTGTATTTCAGCCGCTTTCAAAACATCATTCTGAAGATCGACTGCGGCTCTCCTGGACATGATTTTCTTGCCGAGAGCCACCACGGTGGCCAGAGGTGCGAGTTTATTCAGGGCAACGGAGCCAACCACGTCTTTTTTGAATTTGTTGTAGGTGATTGCCAGCCGGTGATCATCGATTATTTTTTCACGGCATATTTTTATTGAGTTGTGTACCGGATGTGCTGCGGCCGGAACGTTCGGCAGTTTGCTGAAGCAGGCAAAGATCATGCTGTTCTTGGTGTAGAGGGTATATCCCTTGGCAGCTCCGAAAACCCCGTTTCTGTAGGCAAGTTTCACCGAATGATCCGAACTTTCCACATTTGCAGGCATATATCTGCTGCTTTTGGTAAGACTGAGCAGATTGACTCCGGATATGCCGGCGACGGTTTCAAACTTCACTCCTGCTGAAAACAGATCTGAAACAGCAAGTTCAATGGTCGGGTTGGCGGCTGAAAATCCGAGGTTGTAGCTGTAGCTCGGATAGTTGACAGAAACATCCACTGAAAGAAGATTCTGCACAAAGTCTCCGAAAAATTCGGCCTGCATGGATTTGGTGGATACCCCGCCGGGTGTAAGCAGATTGGTCAATTTTCACTACCTCGCTATGCCTGTAAAACCTGTTGTTCCTGGTTCTGATCGTTGAATTTTGCTGTATCTGCGTTCATCGACATTCTGGTAATCCCGTTGAATGATACGTCGAAACCCGAGGTTCCGAGAGTCATTACCGTCTGACCCGATTTGATTTCAAATCCCGAACTGCTGACAGTTACGGAACTTTCACCGCACTGAAGTACGGTTTTCCCGGATGATGCCGTAATACTGCTTTTACTGCTCCCCTTGACCGAGAGTTTGAGCTGATCCGCCACCATTTTTACTGCGGAATTTGTTTGATCATCTCCCTGACTTGAAAGCTCCACCCGGTTTTTCTGGGCATCTCCGGTGCCGGGATGTATGCTCAGTTTACGATCGCCCCGGGCGAGCACCTGGAAGATGATCCCCTTCTTTTTGGCGGTATAGTTTATTCCTGATGATATGCAGTTCTGGATGATTTCAGCCAGTCCGAGGGAGGCAAGCAGAGCTGCAGGTGCCGCCACTGCGGTTCCCAGGGCAGCAGTGACCGGTATTGTGCTTCTGGCTTTCAGATTACCTGAATCAGGATTGTCTCTCCCGTATGAACTCAGGGCTTCATAGAAGGAGGTATAATCCAGAACCGGCAGTTCCCTGAAAATGAGCTGATCCTCCGCCTCATCGTAAAACAGGGTAAAAAAGAAGTAAAGGTACTTCATGGAACCTGTGACAGAAACCTGGTTGGAGGCATTGTTTGCAAACAGTGCAAAGGTACGGTCCAGCAGCAGATCGAGTGTGGCGGCGGTGTATACCGCTGAAGGATAGGACAGTTCCTTTGATCTTGACACAACCATGTGTCCGCCTTTGCTCCCGACAGATTTCTTATAAGTGACCGTCTTGAACTCGTTCAGTTCAACGGTACATTCCTCGCCGTCCTCCGGTTCGTCCAGGGTTACAGTCAGCGTGTATTTACCGGTATCATCGCTGCATTTGAGTTCAACCTTTGCCGGAGTGCAGATCCCGTAGTGCATTCCGTCGGCGGAACTGTTTTCAACTCCGTGGGAGAAATTGAACCTGAATTCTTCAGCTGCGGTTGCCTGGTTTGATGCGGATCCTCCGGTAAGAGGCCGGTTGGCGGTGTTGTAAAGCTGCAGAAATGTTTCATTACGTTTATCAGTGCCGGAGAAAGGTCTGCCTCGGGCAATTTCCCGCAGTACAAACGGATTCTGACTGTCCTCCGGATCGGTCTGGCACCCGTGGAGTACTGCGAAGTTTCTGCCGTTTACGGTACAGGTTCTGTAACCCGGAAGCTGTATGTTTCCGGATTTTCCGGCCGCCAGCTGTACACCGGAGGCACTGCTGATTTTCAGCCTGAAACTGTCGGTAAATCCGCTGCAGTCCGTTCCCGGGGAATTTATGAATTTAAGCCCCCGGAAATCCTTCTCCCTTGCACATTCGTCCGACATTTCATCAATAAGTCCGTTCAGTGTATCTGAATACTGACGGAGCGTCAGGGTGGTGCCGCCGGCAAGAAGCTGGTAGGGCAGGGAACCGTCCAGAGATCCCCCGGAGGGACTGTGAAGAGTGAAATGGCGGTTTCGGCGCAGGTAGGTCAGATCCTCCAGCACCGGCATATTCTCCTTCTGCGAGGTCTGTACGGATATTGGGGTTTCACCGCTGTAGACGGTACCGTTGATTTCAACCTCAAGCTTCATGGTGGTTTCAAGCAGAGCAAAAGTAACATCCTCCGCATAGCTGAAACAGCCTCCGGCGGGAGCTGTTCCTGCACTTATTCTGTAGACGGTGGCTCTGACATCGTCCATGTTCAGTGATTTAATCCGGTATGCAGGTCTGGTCCCTCCGGATGGAAGAAAATACATGGTCTGCGGTATTATCACCTTAAGACTGCGGGTCTGTGACGAACTGACGGGACCGGATGTTTCCGGTTCCGGCGCGGCAAAATCACTGTTCATCTCCGACATTTTGATATTCTGTACGATACTGGTGGCGAATGCATATGAAACCACCGCAGTGGACAGTGCCATGTTGGCGGCCCCGATAATGCTCATGATAATATTGCCGCGGCTCATTTTCGGAGCGGTGTTTTCTATGGTCAGATCACGTCCGTAGGTGCAGATTACCGCATTTTTGTTTACATAGTCGGTGGCATAGTTGCAGGATACTCCGAGTTTGCTTGAGGCTGTCATGTTGGAAATCTGAGGTTTCTGCAGGCGATCGAGATCTTTGGCCCACAGCTTTTCGTAGGTGGCGGCAGGATTGGAAAGCCATGCCTGGTTGTAGCAGTTGAACTGATTGTCGTATCCGATATACAGACCGGCACCGAACTCCATGTTTATACTGATGGCCGAGATCTTGGTTTCATTGGTAATACCGGCGGTGTTGCTCTGGTACCCACCCATTGACAGACTTGCATTGAGCACGGAAAAAGACATTTTATTTTCAGCAGAAACTCCGGCCGGAGGGGTATAGTTGAAATGCAGAATGGGAAAAATATCCATATCCCTTTGCTCCTTGTCGATTTATGCTGTCCTATACGAACTGTACTGAGAATTTACAATAATCCGTCCTCTTAAATTATTGATAATCAAAACATCTGCTGTCAACAAATTTGTTATTCTTCAGTGACAGACTGCAAACCTGCGGATCTCAGCTTCCGCCGGCGGCAGAACTATTAATTTACGTGTAGATCTAAGTTTAAACTCTCTTTTTCACTCCTTTGTTGCCCCTGTCCGCTGCTGTAGCTAAACTTCTAGTAATCATTGGGAGAATGTGCATTGTGCCGGTTTGGCGCAGAGTTCGACCGACGTTTTCCTGCAGTTCTTTTTCGATTTCAGATTTTCTGTTGGGAGGTTTTATGCCTGAATTTTTCCGTAAAACAGCGCGTTTTATGGCTGTTTCATTTTTCCTTGCATCAACTGCGGCGGCTGACACCGGTGCCGATGCCCGGGGATCGATCATTACCGATAATTTTGCTCTTGTGGCTTCCGGCTCTGAAGATGCGCTGCCGGGACCTCTTGCACGGGACCCGGAGGGATCTGCCTATCTGGGGACGGTCGGACAGTTTAAGGTGGTACCGGGGAACAAAGCTCCGGAGCATCTTGCATTTGTGAAAAAGGCGAACGGAAGCGGATATATCATAGAAAACCGGATAATTGTCACCTGTTCAAAAAAGAATCTGTGTACACTGCCTGATTATTTCCAGGCGGAGCAGCTGGGAAAGAGAAGATATGAAATTATCGTGAATGACTATGAAACCTGGAAGCTTTATATGGAGGAACTGAAGGGAATCGATGGAGTGGAAAAAGTTTCTCCGTCACTGTTTTTCGGAAATAAACAGAGATTGAAGTAGCAGAGGAGGAAGACAGAGATGAATAAAAGCAATGTGAAAAATAAATATCCGGACCTCAGACCGGCCCGCATGGCGGCTGTGGCTGCCGCTCTGTCATTTACCGCCGCATCAGTGCTGACAGGATGCCACGGGGACGCAAAGTTCGAACCTGAACAGCTGGGTGAACTGACGATTGAAGGAGGAGATTATATCTCCGGTCAGCCGTACCTGGTTACTCTGAAGGATGCAGCCGACATCAAAGTGAAGATCGGAACCCTGTCCAAAGTCAATCCGGTCACGGGGGAGGAGGCCGGTGAGTTCGAGTGGTTCTATACCGTACCGCTGCATTATTTTACCGACTACAGTATTGATTATGAAAAGATCGGTACGATAAACGAAAAGTTTACTGCGGTAAGTATCCACGGCCATGAATTCAGTTACACCCGGGAACTCAAACAGACCGATCCGTATCTGGCAGATCAGTGGCATATCTACAATATAGGACAGAACCCGTACGGGATGGTAAAACCGCCGCTGAAGCAGATAGATCTGAATGTAATTCCGGCCTGGAGAACAGTGCATAACGGGAAACTGGTCAGCGGTGAAGGGGTAAAAATAGTCGTATATGACACTCAGGTAGATATAAATCACGAGGACCTCAGGGAACGTATTTATACCCCGGCAAAGCAGGTCCCTGGATCCGAGACTTATGTCAACACAGGTTTGTCGTTTGAAGATGCCAAAAGTTCAGTAAGTATTACCCATGGAACATCGGTTGCCGGGATCATTGCTGCAGCCGGCGGTAATGAAAAGGGCGGACGAGGCATTGCCTATAATGCAGATATAACTTCAATTAATGCGGTTTTTGCAGGTCAGAACAAAACTGATGAAAAAATTTCTGTTCCTCTGTCGTATATACTTAAAGCCGGTGATTTCAATATTGTTTCCAATTCCATGGGTTCTGATTTTTTGCCGGAGGATAATCCTGCAACCTATGAGCTGTTTGATGAATTGTATGAGCAGAATATTGCCTTTATTCATGCTATGGGTAATGAGTTTGCTGAAACTGGCGGTGATGATGATGAACCGGCTAAAAAATACTATTTGAGTATCTGCTCTATTCTTGATACCGACTGCGAATTCAAACAGACCGATGAAAGGGCAAGATACCCATATGTGATACAGGTAGGTGCGCTAGATTCTCTGGGAAAACGCGCCTCATACAGCTCAACCGGTTCTAATTTGTGGATCACCGCCGCCGGAGGAGATTCCGGTTACACCACGGGCAGTATCAGCTCCGATGCTACTGCCGCGATTGTAACAACCTTTTCTTCCTATAGATGGATGGACATCGGATATACTGACGAAATCGGGGCTCCGTGGATAAACAGCGAGGATAAACAGTACTACACCCAGACTATGAACGGAACCTCGGCCGCAGCGCCGATGGTTTCCGGAGCCGCCGCTCTGGCGTATCAGGTAAAACCTGATATGACGGTGTCCCAGCTTCGTTATCTGCTGGCTAAAACCGCCATGAATGATAAGGCTATGAGCACCCTCAAACTTGAAACAAACCAGGCCGAAGAAGATCTGATTTACAATAAACCGATCGTATATGACTACGGATGGCAGGACAATGCGGCCGGCATGAGATTTTCCAGTTATTATGGTTTCGGCGTGGTTGATGCCGGATCTTTGGTGTATGCTGCTGCTAAGTGCGATGACGATCCGATGTGTGTAGAGATGGGCAAGCCGGCTGAGGTATATACTTCTTCCAATGAGTCTCCATGCAGCTATGAGGAGGGTGTTCCCGGATCTGAAAACCAGATCAGTGAAAATAACATTGTATGTACCTTTAACGGGTTCAAGAACAAAGATGATCAAAAAGAATTACTGGGAGCGAATTCGCTTACCATTGACGCGGTTGCGTTTGAATTTTCCGGGTTTGCCTATGATGCCGGTAATCAGGTATACCATAAATGCCAGAAGCTTGCTTCTACTACGGAAAAAGAAGTGCTGGAGGGTGTAACCTATGCAAATGCAGTGCTGCAGATTGAAATGTTTTCTCCGTCAGGCACGGTCTCACTGGTTAAGCCTGTTTATTCTAACTGGGGTTATCCGAATGTTCTGAACCTTCAGTACAAGGACGAAGAAGATGATGATGATGATGACAGCGATATCACTAATCTTCAGTTGTCGACTTCTACTTTCTATTTGGAAGAGTTCAAGGATGATCCAAAGCATCCGTTCACCATTCGTTTTAAATCAGTATGTAACGTAGATTTGGACAGTCTGAATAAAAACATAAATATAACGGTTTACGGAAGAAAATAGCGTAACGGTGAATTTTCACGGTCTTTTTCCCGGACGGATGACAGCCTGTTTATCCGCCCGTTTTTTTTGCCCGTGCTTACACCTCCTGAATGAAAAAGAACGGTGCAATGCACCCGTTCTACAGCCGGATTTCCGGCTTCATCCGGTGCCGTTTAGTAGCGGACTGAACTTTTTCCCTTTGATGTCTACATGCTGAAGGAAATCTGACCGCCGTTGACCTGTGCCGCCTCAATAGTGGAGCTTCTGGCGTTGATCTTCAGATTGCTGCCGAAACTTACTGATGAATCGTCAATTTTTGATTCGAATGTACCGGTTTTTATTTTAACCTGGCTCGGAGTGAGTGTTATTACCCGATCGTCGGACAGATTTACCTTGACCTCATCTCCGGAGATCTGAACATAGGCCTTGTTGTTCACCCCGATCGACAGTTTCTGGGCCGCCTTGAAGTTGATTTCATTCTTTTTGTTGTCGATGGTGAGTTTTGATTTCTTGGTGGACACTGAGAATGTTTTACCGTAGTGAAGAGTCATGTTGTCATCGGTGTAGGAACCGATATCAAACTGCTGCTGGCGGGTTTCCAATTCATTCATTTTAGTTACAAGCGGATCATCGCCGCCGCCGCCTTTCCCGATCAGGTTGAGGTAGGAAAGTGCCGGTCCGAGGGTTGCAATTACAGCCGCTGCGATACCCAGGACGTTTTTATTTCCGCAAACCACGGAGGCTATACCGCCCGCCGCCATCCCGGCAGCTGAGATTGCCGGAGCAACATTTTCAAGTACCCTGGCCGGATTGTTCTTGAACACACCGTGTCCCGCTATGAACTCGATATAGTTTTTACCTGCGACGGTGAGCTTCTGGTCTCCTCCGGTTTCGTTAAGATCGGCCTTGTTAGGGGTGACGCCGCTGGATACCGAGAAGAATAGGTGATCGGAGCATTTCTTGTTTTGAACGGAATAATCCTTTTCCACTTTTTTTATGGCTGAGGCGAGAGCGGAATATCCCATTTTGTACACAGGGGTTATATTCATTTCCGTGGAAAATCCCGCTTCGAGTTTCAGCGGTATAAGACTCACGGCGAATTTCTGATCCAGCGAACATTCGAACTGGATTGAATTTCCGTAGGACAGGGTGAAATTGAGTGCTGATGCCGAAGTTTTGAAATTGTCGCCCATTTTAACCTCCCGTTATCCTATTACTACAAAGCCCAGCCCAACATTTACCTTGGTGATGGTATTGTTGGCAAATTTGAACTGCGTGTCACTGCAGGTCAGTTTGTCCCCGATCCCCTTCATTTCGCTACCGCTGAAGGTCAGTTTTCCGTTGGCTCCGGTATTCAGTTCGATGGAGTCCTCCTTTACGACCACGGTATTATTTCCTCCGACCTTTACCACCATCTGTTCCTGGGTGAATTCGATCCCGTTATGGTTTTCTTTTTCCAGTTTGATCTTGTTTTTGGCGGTTATGAAACAGCCCGAATCCTTCAGCACAACAGCCGCTCCGAGGTTGTTTCCGTCAATCTCTATATTGGCCGGTTCCGGCAGTGCCGCATTGCCGTTGTTGGCGAAGATCACCGTCTCGCCGGCTTTCTTTGCATCGATCTGGATCTTGTCGGTTGTCTTCACGGTGAAATTACTGCCGGCAGTGTTAACCGGAGCCTTCAGTTCACCTGCGGAAAGAGCTACATTGGATGCTTCGGTGATGCTGTCTTTTTGGAACAGGTATTTAAACCAGGCAAGGGGGGCAAACGCCATGTAGCCGACATCTTCTGCGATATCTTTTTTCAGCTTGCTGAAAACCATGGCTTTTCTCTGATCCTCCTGGAGTACCTCTCTGCATGATTTTATTGATTCTCTTACAGGATGTGCGACACTATCCGCCAGCTCGTTGAAACACGCGAACACAATCCCTTTCTTGGTACAGAGAGTATAACCCTTGGCTCCACCGAACACTGCATCGGTATATCCAAGTTTGACAATGTTGTCGGCATTCTCCACCTCTGCAGGTGAGTATTTGGTTGATTTTGAGCAGGTGAGCAGTTTTATACCGGCCAGACCGTAGGCGGTTTCAAATTTAAGGCCTGCAGTGTGGCTGTTGCTCAGGGAGATTGAAACGTTTGCGGTTGCACCGCCGAAACTCTGGGTGTAGCTGGCGCTCGGGTAGTTGAGAGCGACATCGAAGGAGGTAAGGCAGTCAAGGACGTTTTCTCCTCCGAATATATCTGCAGTCAGTGTTTTAGGACTTTTTACTTCAGGTACCAACCATTCCAACATAATATTTTCTCCAAGTTTTCAGTCTGATGTTCCAGAGCTTTTCCTATGCGTTAAACTGATGACTGTTTCCGACACTGTCCTTGAAGGTCGCGGTGTCCTTGGTGATCGTGGTGTTTTCCATTCCGTTGAAGGATATGGATATCCCTCCATTGTTGGAAAGCTTGAATTTGGTATTTTTGACCGACATTTCAATATCGTCTTTTTTAATGACCATGGTGCTGTTTTTGCATTTGATCGTGGTCTTGTCTCCGGTAATTTCGATTGACGGCTTGCTGCCTTCGGCGGAGGACATGGTGATCTTGTCACTGATCATTGAAACTTCAGAACCGTCGTTCTGCGGACCGGTTAGTTCAATAATATTCTTTGTTCCGGTGTCGCCCGGTGCTATTTTCATCTTTTTATCCTTTGCGGATATGATCTGGAAAATTATGCTTCTTTTCTGGGCGGTGTAGTTTATACCGGATGAAGTGCAGTTCTGAATTATTTCTGTCAGTCCCAGTGCCGCCAGCAGAGCCACCGGTGCGGCGGCTGCAACGCCGAGGGCGGCGGTCAGCGGAATTGACGAATTGGCCTTGAGCTCATCATCACTTGCGGAATTATCCTGCTTGTATGCACTCAGAGCATTGTAGAACGACGCATAGTTCACGATCGGCAGTTCCTTGATGATAAACTGATCGTGGGTTTCATCGTAGAATACCCTGAAAAAGAAGTAGATGTACTCCAGCGGTTCAAACGCCGATACCTGGCTGGTTGCATTGTTTGCATACAGAACAAAAGTTTTATTCAGAAGATCTTCAAGTTTCCCGGAGGATGAATTGACTGACGGCTCGGTTTTGACCACCGTTCTTGACACAGTCATGTGTCCGTTCTTGGATGAAATGGATTTTTTCGAAGTGGCGGTCTGGAAGGAATCTCCGTCCTCGGTTTCAACCATGATTACGTTAAGGGTGAATTTCTTGTTATTGCTGCTGTAGGAAAGATTCACCTTCACTGTGGCCCCGACATTGTATTTCATACCTTCGGAGGAACTGTGGATTACCCCGTTTTCAAATGCCAGTTTCTGGTAGTCGGTGTCCTCGTCGCCGTCCTGATATACGGCAAGGGATTTGTTATCCTCTCCGTACAGAGGTATGAATGTTTCATCGGTGTTGCTGGTGTCCACACTGTCTTTGGACCCCTTGTCTATCTCTTTGAGTATTACGTCGCTGTCCTTGTTGCCTGTCATGCCGCCATGCCTGATGACAAAACTGCGATCGTCGAGGGTATAGCTTTTGAATCCCGGCAGATGCAGAGAGCCTGAAACCGTCTTGCTGTTGAACGTGTCCAGTGAAAGTGAGGAAAGAGTGCTGCTGTCGAGTTTAAGGGTGTATTCGGACGGGGTGGTGGAGGTATCCCCTGCCGCCAGTTCGAATTTGATATTGGAGAATTTTTTTGATTTTGCATTCTCACCGAGAATTTCACTGATATGCTGGTTGAGGCTGTCGGAGTACTGCAGCAGTTTCAGGGTTGAATTGTCATTGCAGATGATCAGATAAGGCAGATATCCGCTCAGTGTCGCACCGGATGATGATTTAAGCGCCAGGGTCTTTTTGCACCAGGTGTAGGTAAGATCGGTAAAGTCGAAACTGCCATTGTCGACCGTAAGATCCTCGGTAATCCCGGTTTCACTGGAGTAGGAGGTACCGTTGTAATCAACAGACAGTGACAGTTTGGTACTCAGAACCGCGTAGCTTACGTCTTCGGCGTATTTGAATGAATCGTTGTCTGTAGCATTGGCGCCCTTGCTGATTTTGTAGACCGTAACCTTGGTGTCGCTGAAGCTGATCGATGAAACCCTGCAGGCCGGGGCGGACGATCCTGAAACGAAGAAGTACATGGTCTGCGGAACTTCGATTTTCAGTGTCTGGGTCTGTTCTGTCTTGCTTTTGCTGTCCTCATCCTTTGAACTGTCGGCTGCGCTGTAGTCCTTATTCATATCGCTTATGCGTACATTCTGAACCACGGATGTGGCGAAGGCGTAGCCGACAACTGCGGTTGACAGCAGCATGTTGAGAGCTCCGAGAGCAGTCATTACGTTTGCCCTGTCAAGAGCCGGTTTTGTGTTTTCTATTGACAGCGAGCGTCCGTAGGAGCATATGACTGCATTGTCGTTCACGTAGTTGGTGACGATGTTGGCTTCAACACCGTGGTTCTGCGCCGCATCAAGATCTGCAATCTGTGGCTTCTGAAAATTAATACCCTTTGCAGTGGTGATTGCAGTCATAAACTTGTTTAAGGGGGATTTGAGTCCGGAACCGGCGTATTTGTCGAATTCCGGGGCATAACCTATACTCATTCCTGCCGAAAGGTTCACACCGAGAGACAGCGCGGTCAGTTTTGTTTCATTGGATATGGCAAGACAGTTTTTCTGTTCGGTTCCGAGTTCTATGGTGGCATTGAGAGCGGAAAAACTCATCTTGTTGTCATAGGTGGCCTTTGATGGTGCTGTGTAGTTGAAATGAATTATGCCCATGATGAACTCCTTATACCCATCTCTTAACATTATACGCACGGGACTGTAAAAAGTTACAACCAAGCTCTAATTATTGAAATTTCGGATGAAAATCAGTGTTCCGGACTGTGTCTGAGAGATGAACCGTGCTTATTTCTTTACTGCGATGAAGGAGGCGAAATTGTAGCACTGGAACCATTTTACCGCACTGCCGAATCCCGCCCTTGAGAATCTTTCGAGGTGCTCCTGTTCAGTGTTGCGGATCAGCACATTCTCCAGCGCATTGCGTTTCTGGCTGATCTCCAGTTCGCTGTAGCCGTTGCGGCGTTTGAAATCCCAGTACATCTCCATCAGCAGATCATCGGTCTTCTGATCCGGCCATGCCAGCTTTTCGCTCAGGATCAGAATGCCGCCGGGATTGAGCCCGCGGTGGATCTTTTCAATCAGATCATCACGGCGGGAGGGTTCAACAAACTGAAGTACAAAATTGAGTACAACCACCGAGGCGTTGCTGATTTCACAGTCATTAAGATCCTGGTGGAGGGTATCCACCGGAATGTCGGAACAGTAGGAGTCGAGAATGTTGCGGCAGCGGGAAATCATCGGAAGTGAATTGTCCACCGCGATTATCCTGCAGTTCTGCTCTTTTTTAAGGTTTTTGCGCATGCAGATGGTGGCGGTGCCGAGTGAACAGCCCAGATCATACAGCCGGGAGCTGTTCTGCGCATATTGGGCGGTAAGACTGCCGATGGTGTTGATGATGGTGGAGTAGCCGGGGATCGATCTCTGCGCCATGTCATGAAACACCTCAGCTACCTGTTCATTGAAACTGAAATCCTCCGTTTCACTTCTCGGAGCTGCAAAAATCTGATCTTTCATAGTGATCCTTTTTTTCTATCCTGTATTGACGAACCGCCGCACTTGTGTATTATAGCGTAAGGCATCTTAATATGCATGGATAAAATTCCGGGAGGCGGTTTGATTATTTTGGGTATAGATCCGGGATCCCGGGTTACCGGTTACGGTGTCATCGATCTGGTAAGTCCGCTCAAGTTCAGCTATGTCTGTTCGGGGTGCATCCGGACGGAGGGGGAGATCTTTGTGGACAAACTCAAGCAGATCTATGACGGGGTCAGCGAGATTATTGTGCAGACCGGACCGCAGCAGTTTGCCATCGAGGAGCCGTTTGTCTCGAAAAATGTGGATTCCTCCTTCAAGCTTTGTCATGCCAGGGCCTCCGCCATTCTGGCGGCGCTCAATGCCGGACTGCCGGTAGGCGAGTATTCCCCCCGCAAGGTCAAGCAGGCGGCGGCCGGATACGGCAACGCCAGCAAGGAGCAGATCCAGCAGATGGTGGTCAGACTGCTGAAACTTGACCGGGTACCCCAGAGTGATGCGGCCGACGCGCTCGCCATCGCCATCTGCCATGCCAATACCACCCTCGGACTGGCGGGAATGGGAAACAGTGTTACCGGAACCGCAAGGCGGCGTATGCACTAGCCGGGCATAAGAAAACATAACAGGAATATAATTTACACACTATGATTACATCTTTGAACGGAACCGTGACGGAGATAACCCCGCCGTCGGTTGAAATCGACGTGAACGGGGTCGGATACTGTGTTGAAATGCCGATGACGGCAATCTGCAGACTGCCTAAAAACGGTGAGAAGGTAAAGGTTTTCACTCAGATGATTGTCCGCGAGGATGCCCATCTGCTGTACGGTTTTCTCAGCAGACAGGACCGCTCCCTGTTCCGCGAACTGATAAAGATTACCGGTGTCGGACCGAAAACCGCTCTTACCGCACTTTCAACCTTGAGCCCGGAGGAGATGCTTTCAATTGTAAAGGCCAATGACGTGGTGTCCCTCACCAGAATTCCGGGGATCGGCAAGAAAACAGCGGAGAGACTGATGATCGAACTGCGCGACCGTCTTGAAAAGTGGAGCAGCAACCAGAATATCACGGCTGCCGGCGAAACCCAGACAGCGGCTGCCGACAGTACCCAGAACAGCGGGGAGAACAGCAGGCACAACCAGGAAATGGCAGTCCAGGCCATGCTGGATATGGGGTACAACCGTAAACAGGCCGAGTCCCTGGTTAAACAGGTGTTCAAACCAGAACTGACGCTGGCGCAGATCATCAGTGAGGCGCTCAAAGCAACCTTCGGAGGAAAGTAGTCTATGATCGAAGTTGATCGCGTGGTAAGCACTGAGGAAAAGGCTGAGGATCTGGCGCTTGAACCTACGGTCAGACCGGCCAGACTCAGGGACTATATCGGTCAGGACCGGGTCAGGGAGCAGATGGATATCTGGCTTTCAGCCGCCCGTAAACGCGGCAAGGCCCTGGATCACGTGCTGCTGTTCGGACCTCCGGGACTCGGCAAAACCACCCTGGCCACCATTGTCGCCAATGAAATGGGGGTGAATATCACCACTGTGGCCGCCCCGGCTATTGAGAAGCAGGGGGATATAGCCGCTCTGGTTTCCAAGCAGGAAAAGAATTCCGTGCTGTTTATCGATGAAATCCACCGTCTCAACAACAAACTTGCTGAAATGCTCTATTCGGCCATGGAGGATTTCAAACTTGATATCGTAATCGGCGAGGGTCCGGCTGCACAGTCGGTCACCATCCCGCTGCAGCCCTTCACCCTGATCGGGGCAACCACCAAGGCAGGCGGGCTGGCGTCACCGCTGCGTGCAAGATTCGGAATCGTGGCACACCTTGAATTTTATGACGATCTGTCACTGCAGAAAATTGTAAAACGCAGTGCCGGCTGCCTGGGTATTGCCATCGATGACGGCGGGGCCATGGAGATTGCAACCCGCTCCCGCGGAACGCCGAGAATTGCCAACCGTCTGCTGCGGCGTGTGCGTGATTACGCTGAAATAAAGGCCGACGGCATGATCACAAGGCAGATTGCCAATGCGGCGCTGAATATCCTTGAGGTGGATCCGAAGGGTCTTGATCTGATGGACAGAAAACTGATCCTCTCCATGATCGATATGTTCGGCGGGGGACCGGTGGGCCTTGAGAATATCGCCGCCGCGGTGGGGGAGGATGCGGAAACCATTGAGGATATGATTGAACCGTATCTTATCCAGCAGGGATATATCCAGCGTACCAGAACCGGACGGGTGGCCACCGAACGGGCATACAGCCATTTCGGCCGGACGTTTGTAAAAGATGCTCAAACAGCTCTTAAACTCTGATATAATTAGCGCCGAGGAGTCGTTGTACTATGAGTGATCCGTTTTCTATCGATATAAGAGTCTATTACGAGGATACCGATGCGGGCGGTATTGTCTACAATGCCAACTATATAAAATTCATGGAACGGGCCAGAACTGAATGGCTCAGATCCTTTTCCGTTGAACAGGATGAACTGATGAGCCGGAATGTCGCATTCGTGGTCAAGCACATGGATGTGGACTTCGCAAGGCCGGCAAAATTCAATGAAGTGCTTAAAGTCACCTGTGAACCGGTACGATTCGGCGGCGCCTCAATAACCTTCAGTCAGCATGTATACAACGCTAACGGCGATCTGCTGGTCAAATCGACTGTGAAGATAGCCTGTGTCGATCTGAAGCAGATGCGTCCAATTCTAATTCCAAATTCAATTAAAGAGGTTATACAAAGTGGATCCTGAAATAACTGTTGAAACTTCGGACATGATTTCCGCTGCACCGGCACCTACCGGTGAACTTTCATTTGTCGAACTGGTTATGAATGCCAGCTTTCTGGTTCAGGTTGTCATGTTTCTGCTTCTGTGCGTATCTGTCGCATCATGGAGCATAATATTTTTCAAATACCGCCAGCTCAAGCATGCCCGCAAGGCCACCGAAGATTTTGAAGAACTTTTCTGGCGCGGTGGAAGCGATATGGGTTCAATCTACGAGCAGCTGAACAAGAGAAGGGATTCACTGGTTGGAAGTGAGGTGGTGTTCCTTTCAGGTTTCCGTGAGTTTGTCAAACTCTACGAAAAATCCAAGGGGGATCCGGCCGCCAAGGAAATGGTCATGGGGGTTACCTACCGATCCATGAAGGTTTCCCTGTCCCGCGAGGTGGAGGAACTTGAAACAAGTCTTCCTTTCCTTGCCACTGTCGGCTCGGTAAGCCCGTATGTGGGTCTGTTCGGAACGGTGTGGGGTATCATGCATGCGTTTGTTGCTCTGGCTGCCGTAAAGAATGCCACCCTTGCAATGGTTGCACCTCCGATTGCCGAGGCTCTGATTGCCACCGCCATGGGGCTTTTTGCAGCTATCCCGGCTGTGGTTGCATACAACCGCTTTAACACCAGAGTTGAAAAACTGGAGAATTCATACATTAATTTCATGGATGAACTGTCTACCATTCTCAACAGAAAGATTATATAGGATAGGAAAACTCCATGTCTCTGAGAAAAAGAAGAAGGGCGGTTGCCGAAATCAACGTGGTGCCGTACATAGACGTAATGCTGGTACTGCTGGTAATTTTTATCGCCACGGCACCGGTAATCATGCAGGGTGTCAAGGTTGATCTGCCTCAGGCTGAATCTAAAACCCTGGATCAGGATCTGTCTGATCCGGCAATCATTTATGTCGACAAGGAAGGCCGCTATTCGGTTCAGACCGGCTCAAACTCCACCCCGGTTGAAAGTATCGAGGAACTTACCGATTTTATCAGAACATTCAGGGCCAATCATGCGGATTCACCGGTGGTGGTCAGCGGAGACAGATCTACCCCGTATAACAACATCGTGCAGGTTATGGTTGCACTTAAAAATGCCGGTGAACAGAGTGTCGGACTCGTGACCGAGCCGATCGACGAAAAGAAAGGAAAATAAGTGAACAGTTCCAAGGGCTTTTCAAAAGATTATTTCTCCCCGGTGGTTTTCTCCGTACTGGTGCATGTAATTCTGATCCTGATCATGATCCTGGCCAGTATGGACTGGAAAAAACCGCAGAAACCGGGCTCTGCCGGTCAGCAGATAATCAACGCCACCATGATCGATCTGAGCTCTCTGGCGGGGGGCAGTTCCGCCAAACAGCAGCAGAAACTGCGTGAACAGCAGCAGGCTGCCGAGATTGAGAGCAGAAAGCAGGAAAAGCAGAGAGAGATCGAGGAACGTCAGCGTCAGCTTGAAGAGCAGAAACGAGCAGCCGAGGAGCAGAAGCGTATTGCGATCCAGAAAGCCAAAGAGGAGCAGCAGGCTCTCGAGGAGCAGCGCGCAAGGGAACAGCGTGAACTCGAGGAGAAAATCGCCCGGGAGCAGAAGGAACTTGAGCAGAAGCTTGCAAGGGAAAAGGAACTGGCTGAGCAGAAACTGCGTGAACAGCAGGAACTTGAACGCAAACTTGCACTGAAAAAGGCCGAAGAGGAACGTATCGCCAGGGAAAAGGCTGAACAGGAACGGTTAGAGAAGGAAAAGGCCGAGAAGCTGGCAAAAGAAAAGGCTGAGAAGGAAAAGGCCGAGAAGCTGGCAAAAGAAAAGGCAGAAAAGGAAAAGGCCGAGAAACTGGCAAAAGAAAAGGCTGAGAAGGAAAAGGCCGAGAAACTGGCAAAAGAAAAGGCAGAAAAGGAAAAGGCCGAAAGACTGGCAAAAGAAAAGGCTGAAAAGGAAAAGGCCGAGAAACTGGCAAAAGAAAAGGCTGAAAAGGAAAAGTCCGAAAGACTGGCAAAGGAGAAGGCTGAAAAGGAAAAACAGGCCAAAAAGAAGACCGATCAGGATCTTGATGATTTTCTCAACAGCCAGCTTAACGGACCGGGCAGAAATTCCGGCAGCGGCAAGGGTTCCACCGCAAGTGATCAGGGTAAGGGCGCAAGCTCCGGTAAAGCCGACACCAGAGGTGACAAGCTTGCCTACCAGAATCTGCTGCAGAACTACCTTGCCAACAAGATTATCGGTAACAGAAGCATGATCGGCAGAACGGTGAAACTGTCATTCCGTGCAAGTCAGAGCGGGCTGATTTATGAGATCAGCGGGTGTTCCGGTGACAAGGAGCTGTGCCAGGCTCTGCATGACGCAATCAGGGGACCGTGCCAGAACAAGATTCCAAGTATTCCTGCCTCGATCTACGACGGGGGAAACATTGAACTTAACTATACGTTCAAGGGAAAATAACAATAGAATAAATTAATGGGAACAAAATGAAGAAAATATTTGCAACTGTAATGCTTTTTATTACAGCCCTTTGTTTCAGCGGCAGAGCGTCTGCAACCCTGGAACTTGAAATAACCGGCGGTCAGGATATCGGTTATCCGATTGCTGTTTCCGATTTTGCCGCTGCGGCAAATCCTCAGCTGGCCAAAGATCTGGCAGCGGTTGTCAGAAACGATCTGATGTTCAGCGGAAAATTTTCCCCGCTTGCACCCGGCCGTATGCCGCAGCAGGCCGCAGACAAATCTCAGCTTAAGGCTGAACTGTGGCGCGATCTGGTAAATTCCGTGGCTGTCGGAAAACTCGAGGAGGCCGGGGATAAATACAGACTGACATACCAGCTGGTGGAGGTTGCCGGCGGTGAAGTCCTGGTATCCAAGGCGATCACCTTCTCACGCAACCAGCTGAGAACCGCCGCACATACCGTTTCAAATCAGATTTACGAGGCAATTATCCATGAGCGGGGCGCCTTCCTGACCAAAATTTCATATGTAAGTGTGAAACACGGTCAGCAGTATCCGTATCAGCTGGTTGTTGCCGACTATGACGGATATAACGAACAGGTTATTCTGCGTTCCCGTGAACCGGTTATGTCACCGTCATGGGATCCGAAGGACAGCCGGATTGCCTATGTAAGTTTTGAATCAAAGCATCCTGCGATCTATATTCAGAACTACCGTACCAAGCAGCGTATCAAGGTTGCCCAGTTTAACGGTATCAACGGTAATCCGGTATTCTCCCCGGACGGAACCAGACTGGCAATGGTGCTGTCAAAGGACGGCAATCCTGAAATCTACGTTCTTGATATAGCATCAAAGACGTTGAAGCGTATTACCAATAACCGGGTGATTGATACTGAACCGAGCTGGGATCCGAGCGGAAACTTCATTTATTTTTCATCTGAAAGAGGGGGACGCCCTCAGATCTACCGTGTTGATGTGAACAATCCTTCATCTGTGGCCAGGGTTACCTGGGATAACATTTCCAACCTTGATCCTGCAGTCGCACCTGACGGACGCAGCATTGCATTTATTACCCGTATTGACAATTCATACCGTGTGGCACGCCAGGAACTGGATACCAAATACATGATGGTTCTTACCAACAACAAGTTTGATGAAAGTCCGTGCTTTGCTCCGAACGGAAGTATGATTATCTATGCAACCATGGTAAGAGGAAAGAAGAGTCTGGCTCTGGTTTCCTCCGACGGAAGATTCCAGGCCAATCTGCCGTCCACCTCCGGTGCAATCAGCGCACCTTCCTGGTCTCCTTTTTTTAACTAGTTTTTTGGCTGTTTTTCAAAAAACTTTGAACTTGGTATAATATAAAAAAAATCAGATCCGGTGTTTTTCTGCCGGATCACTTGAATATTGGATGATTGAATCTGATTATCTGTAAGGATATATAAAATGAAAAAATTAATAATGTTATTTGCTTCAGTTATGGCTTTATCTACGCTGACCGCCTGCGACAGTACCAATTCGGCCAGAATCGAGGAGGGCGGTGATATCGATTCCTCTCTGATCGATGACAGCAGCATGGTTACTGTTGATTCAGCATATTCAGACAATTACAATCTTTCCGCTGCTGATCGTCAGAAATTCGAAGCTCTGAAACAGGATAACATAATTTACTTTGCATACGACAGTGACCGAATTGCACCGCAGTATGAGGGGTTGATCCAGTCTCACGCTGCATTCCTGAGAAATCATCCTGAAATCACCGTGATTATTGAAGGTCATACCGACGAAAGAGGTACTCCTGAATATAACGTGGCTCTCGGTGAAAGAAGAGCAAAGTCCGTGGCTCTGTACATGCAGAACCTCGGTGTTGCCGCAACCCAGATGTCAATTGTAAGCTACGGCGAGGAAAAGCCTCTTGATCTCGGCATAACCGAGGAATCATTTGCCAAGAACCGCCGCGCAGTTCTTTCTTACTAATCCGGAACTGCTGACTGAACAGCTTTTCTGAATAGTTCTGACCCTTTCGCTAAAAACGGAGGGGTTTCTTTTTTTTACTTAGTCATTGATATTCCGCTGATTTTCTGCCGCAGAAGCAACAATATGTCTTGCCGGTGACTTTCATCACGTATTTAGCTCTTTCCATGAAGTATTATTGGAATAGTAGGATCCTGGATCTACAATATCTTGTAGGGGAAGGTGTTTTTTTACGGAGGTGTGGATGCTGATAGCTGAGTTTATTTTCATGCTGCTTATGCTGTATATAGGCAGCCGTTACGGCGGTATCGGTCTTGGTCTGGTTTCAGGGATCGGTCTTGTCATAGAGGTGTTTGTGCTGCGTATGCCGCCGGGACATGCTCCGGTGGACGTTATGCTGATTATTCTGGCGGTTGTGGGATGTGCCGCTGTACTTGAGGCTGCCGGAGGTCTTAAGTGCATGCTTCAGGTTGCGGAGAAAATTCTGAGAAAGCATCCTAAATTTATTACTTTTCTCGGCCCGCTGGTAACCTATCTGCTGAGTATAATGCTCGGTACCGGTCATGCCGTATATACCATTATGCCGATCATCGGTGATATTGCGCTGAAAAACAATATCAGACCGGAAAGACCGATGGCTGCCGCCTCTGTTGCATCCCAGCTGGCTTTAACCGGTTCTCCTATTTCTGCAGTGGTGGCATGCTATCTTGGCAGGGATGTGCTGCAGATCCCGGGACTTGAGGATTTGACCCTTGTTGATATTCTGATGGTTACCTTCCCGGCAACACTGCTTGGTGTTATTGCCATGTCCATCTATTCCAACTACAGGGGCAAGGAACTGAAGGATGATCCGGAATTTCAGCTCAGAATGCAGGATCCTGAATTCAGAAAGAGCATAGCTGAAACATCGAAAACAACTCTTAACGAACAGCTGCCGTTTTCTGCCAGACTGTCGGTAGGTATTTTCCTGATATCCCTGGTAACTATTTTCATTATTGCTGTGGTTCCGTCCGTAAGAACCATCGGGGAGGGGGCAAAACCGATCTCTATGGGTGTAGTCATTCAGATGATTATGCTTGCCTTCGGAGCCCTGATTCTGATTGCCTCAAAAACACCGGTGTCCAAAGTGCCGAACGGAGTGGTGTTTAAATCCGGTATGACGGCGTGTATTGCGATATTCGGTATCGCCTGGATGTCTGATACCTATTTTTCGTATGCCATGCCGCAGTTCAAGGCGGTAATAACCGATATGGTCAATAGTTATCCATGGACATTTGCGTTCGCTCTGTTTGCAGTATCTGTTGTGGTTAATTCCCAGGCTGCAACCGCCAAGATCCTGCTTCCGGTTGCTGTTGCCATCGGACTGCCGGGCCCGGTTCTGATCGGACTCATGCCTGCAACCTATGCATACTTCTTTATTCCGAACTATCCGTCCGATATCGCGACGGTTAACTTCGATACCTCAGGAACAACAAAGATCGGCAAGTACTACTTCAATCATTCGTTCATGGTACCCGGCCTGATCGGTGTGATAACCTCATGTCTGGTCGGTCTGTTTCTGGCAAATCTGATGCTCTGACGTTTCGGAAGTATGGTTTTAAATCTCTGCCGGTGACTTTCACCGGCTTTTTCGTTACCGTATGTGATGAAGTCCTGATCGGATGAGGTGCCGCAGGTATACATGAATCTGCGGGGAGCGGTATGTTATCTGCGTCATCAGTAATTCAACCTGCAGAAAAGTAAAGCGGTTGAGTTTCGATATTTTCAATGCATATCACATTCTTGCGGTTCTGTTCATGTTTTCATTAATTGAACATCAACTCCCGGTTGTCTGCAGTGACGGCGGAACTGTAATGTAACATGAATATCTAATATCTGTGTTTTTCCTGCCGTGGCGCGGTATAATGCCGGAAGAATATCATTTGTGAGGAACTTAAAATACCAATGAAAACAACAGTAAAATATCTATGGCCGGCAGTTTTCGGTCTGATCCTGCCGGCAGCGGCCGGAGCCACCAGTGTGGCCGATCTTGAAAGACAGGTAAGAGCCTCTGATCAGGCCAGAGTGCAGATGCAGCAGCAGTTGGATATGATGAACCAGGATCTGAACAGTCTCATCGGCAGACTGGAGGAAACCAACAATGCAATGGCTGATCTGCAGAAGAATCAGCAGGAACTGTTCAAACAGATTTCTGATCTCACCGCCAGAATGAACCAGCTGCAGTCCGGCGCGAAGGTTCCAGCATCGACCTCTGCAAACACGGCAAAGGAGGAGGTGAAGCCTAAACCGGTGCAGACCGCTCCAGCAGCCCCTGATGAAAAGAATGAATACCAGAAGGCAGTGACCCTGGTGATGCAGGATAAAAACTACAACGGTGCCATTCAGGCTTTCAACGCCTTTATCAAAAAGTATCCGAACTCCTCTCTGGTTGGAAATTCAAATTTCTGGCTGGGGGATTCATATTACAAAACCAACCGTCTGACCGAAGCCAAACAGTGTTTCCTGAATGTGGTTAAGGATGAAAATTCAGTCAAGAGACCTGAGGCTCTGTATAAACTCGGACTGATTTCCGTAACGGAAAACAATACCGATTATGCCAGAAAGTTTTTCCAGCTGGTGGTTCGTGACTATGCCGGAACCACCACAGCAAGACTTGCTGAAAACGAATTAAAGAAACTCAAATAGGTATAATATTCAGTATGCCGCTCTGACGGTGATGCCCTGCGGCACATATCAACAACGGGAGTAACCATGTCTGATAACAGATTTTTTGAGGAACTGGCTCAGATCCTGACAGAACAGGCCAGAAAACAGGGAAGAGAAACAGTATCGGAGCAGTTTGTAACCGACATTGTGCAACCTGCCGCCGAGGAGTTTTCCGACGATGAGGATTTAAGGGATGCTGTTGAGCAGGAGGCGATAGATCCGATATCACTGTTCAATCTTTTTGCCAATACCACCGATACGGCATCGGGCTCTGCGGATGATAAAACAGAGTATCTGCTGGAGAGAACCAGGGATGTATTCCACGTAAAATCTGAAATTCCTGATGATATTGAGGAAATTCCGGCCATTGATGCAGATCTGACTGAAGTTGACAACAATCAGATCTGGGACGTATTTTCTGCATTGAATAATATGAACAGCAGCAATGCGCAGCAGCAGGCAGTTGCATCGGATTCCCTCGGCCCGCTGATTGAGGTTCTGCTGGGCGGTGCCCAGCGTTCAAATGCACAGGGTGGCGGCGGTCTTAATCTTGGAACACTGCTTCAGTTTGCCTTTATGCTGTGGCCGGAACTTCGCAACACCAGACTCGGAGCTCTCGGCACACTGCTTGGAACAATACTGGGCGGAGGAACTCAGACAGGTTCCCGCACCAGGGGCGGCGGATACACCCGTCAGCAGGGTGGATACGGCGGTTCGCGGGGGGATGAAGATTTTCAGCGCGAATCAGACGGTGCCGGTCTGACAGATCTGCTCGGATCAATATTCGGCGGAGGAGCATCAGCAGGTTCCCGCACCCGTGACCGTGGTTACGACCGTCAGGAGGAATACGGCCGTGCATCGCGCAGGGATGAAGATTTCCGCAGTGAACAGGACGGCTCCGGCCTTGCAGATCTGCTGGGAACTATACTCGGAGGCGGGGCGCAGACAGGTTCCCGCACCAGAGATGATTACGGACGACAGGAGGAATACGGCAGAGCACGAAGAAATGAACAGCAGCAGAGCGGCGGATCTGCGCCTGGACTCGGTGATCTTATCGGTGCCATACTGGGAGGAGGAACTTCATCCGGTTCCCGTCCGGCAGGTCGCGGGTACGGTCAGCAGTCAGGAAACAGCAGACCTCAGCCTCAGCAGCAGAACCGCAGCCGTGATGACGGTGAGGGTATGGATGATCTGCTTTCAGCAGGTCTCGATCTGCTGGGAAAGATGATGAAGAAATAGCTGACCGTTCAGCCTGACCGGTATATCTGGAATTTTGTTATGAAGGCGTCCTCTGCACTTGTGCACCGGATGCCTTTTCATATTCTGTTCAGGGTGCAGAACATAATTTTGATCATGAATGGATCAGTAGGAGATATGCGTCGCAGTTAATTTGTGAACAATCAAGGATAAATTAACTGCAGAGAAAGAGTTTTTGTTTAATTTTAAGCCGACCGAGCCGGTAAAAGGGAAAATATCGAAAAAAAGGTTTGCAAAAAAAATTAAAACTATATATTATATGCACCGTTGAAACGCGATGGCGATGAAACAAACTACGGTGGGTCGTTAGCTCAGTCGGTAGAGCAGCGGACTTTTAATCCGTTGGTCGAGAGTTCGAATCTCTCACAACCCACCACTGGTTGCTTAGCTCAGCTGGGAGAGCATCTCCCTTACAAGGAGAGGGTCATAGGTTCGATCCCTATAGCAACCACCACGTTTGGGTCGTTAGCTCAGCTGGTAGAGCAGTTGACTCTTAATCAATTGGTCCCGGGTTCGAATCCCTGACGACCCACCATTCACGTCTTCAATCCGCTGGTTGCTTAGCTCAGCTGGGAGAGCATCTCCCTTACAAGGAGAGGGTCATAGGTTCGATCCCTATAGCAACCACCACATATTTCCCTTCATATGGTCGCTTAGCTCAGTTGGGAGATCACCTCCCTAACAAGGAGGGGGTCACAGGTTCGAGACCTGTAGCAACCACCAATCACTTCAATCTATATTATTTTTCTTTAAATTGATTTTTTGCATCCGTTGTGATATGTTTTCCCACTATTGTTTTAATTTCGGGTATTAGAAGACCGGGCGGATGACTGCACCGGATCGGGAGACATTATGGATTTCAGGGAACTGTTGAATTCTGAACAGTATGATTTTATCCGCACCAGTGAAAGACTCGGCAGCCGGATTATGCTGCTCGGACTTGGCGGAAGCTATGCCTATGGAACCAGTAACGAGGGCAGTGATATTGATTTTCGAGGCATCACTCTTAATCTGCCTTCTGATCTGATCGGACTTACTGAATTTGAACAGTATGAAGATAATAAAACAGACACCGTTATCTACAGTTTCAATAAGATGGTGAAACTTCTTCTTGACTGCAATCCAAATACCTGTGAGATCCTGGGCCTTGACGAGGATCAATATCTGATTAAATCCCCGCTGGGACAGGAACTTATCGATAATGCCGGAATTTTCCTTTCCATGAAAGCCGTCAAGAGCTTCAGCAATTATGCCATGGATCAGCTCCGACGTCTGCAGAATGCCATTGCCCGTGATTCACTTCCCCAGGCAGAAAAAGAGAAACATATCCTTAATTCGGTGAGAAGAGCTGTTGAGCAGTTTAATCTGAACGGCGGCAGTGATAAAACAGGGAGCGGAGACTTCAGGCTCAGTCTTGATCTGTCGGAAGAACCGTCAATGGAAGCTGAAATTTTTGTTGATGCCGAATTCAGACATTATCCTCTCAGAAAATTTTCAGAACTTACCGGCCGTACCAGAGCAGTGCTGAGAGATTACGAAAGACTCACCGGACGCAATAAGAAGAAAGACAGCAACCATCTCAATAAACACGCAATGCACCTGGTCAGACTTCTGATGATGGCTGCCGATATAATCGGAAAGAAGAAAATCATAACTCATAGAACCGCTGATCTGCCGGTTCTTCTGTCCATCCGCCGCGGTGATTACATGCTGGAGGACGGCAGCTATTCACCGGATTTCTTTAAAATAGTTGACGAGTATGATCAAAAACTTCAGGAGGCCGTACGACATCATGTCCTTCCTGATGAGCCGGACATGCGGGCTGTGGCGCGACTGGTGGAGAGAGTCAATTATTATGCGGTAACAGGGAAATACCATGACTGATATGAAACATGAAATTGAGCTGAGACTCCGACAGGTGGAGCAGCAGCGCGGTGTAAAGATTATTTATGCTGCTGAATCCGGCAGCAGAGCCTGGGGACTGGCATCACCGGACAGCGACTATGATGTGAGATTTGTGTATGTCCAGCCGCGGGAGGAATATCTCAGAATTGATGAACAGCCTGATTTTATTGAGTGGCAGCTTGACGCGGTCTACGATATTAACGGATGGGATCTGAAAAAAACTCTGAGCCAGATAGCCTCCGGCAATGCAACTGTTTTTGAATGGATGAACTCTCCGGTGGTCTACCGGACCTCGCAGCAGTGGGAGAATATGTGCCCGGTATTCAGACAGTATTTTTCACAAAAGGCCGCGGTACGCCATTATTTCGGAATTGCAGTGAAGACGTTTACAAAATATCTCCAGGATGAGAAGGTCAGATATAAAAAATATTTTTACGCCCTGCGTCCGCTGCTTGCCGCAAGGTATATTGAAAACCGGCACTGCGAACCTCCAGTGCTGTTTGAACAGCTTGAAGGTGAACTTCCGGCGGAACTTCGAGAAACAGTGGGCCTGCTTCTTGAAATTAAAAGACAGACCGCAGAGAGTGAAAAACTTCCGGCGATTGCTCCGATCAGTGCTTTTATTGAAAAGGAACTCGAGTTCCAGCGGGAGATGCTGGCAAAACTGCCGGATGATCGCAACCCTGATTATTCCGGTCTGAACGGGATCCTGCGCGGGACTGTGCTTGGTACCCAGGCTGATGTTTCACGCTGATAAACCGTTTCGTGAAAGACCGGTGAAACATTTCTGCTAATGCAACATACAGTTTCTGTTGTGGTATAATACGCCCGTCCGGAGCGCCGTTGAACACACATTTGTTGCGGTGCAGAGCCGTATGCCGGCCCCGGTGACGTAGTTTGAGTATTTTTAACAAATTTAGGTGATTTGATGAATTTGTCCAGTTTCATGCCGAAGGATCTTGTATATCCAAAGGCTGCAGCCTGTCTTACAGAAGAGGAAAAGAAGGATTACATTGAAAAAATAAGCGGACTGCTTAAAGAGCAGAATGCTGCGGTTATCGCGCACTATTACTGCAATGACGATGTTCAGGCTCTGGCCGAATCCACCGGAGGTTTCATCGGTGATTCTCTTGAAATGGCAAAATGGGGAAAAAAATCATCATTTGACAGGCTGATTGTCTGCGGTGTGCGTTTCATGGGCGAAACTGCAAAAATCCTCAGTCCGGAAAAAACAATTCTCATGCCTTCTCTTAAAGCCGAGTGTTCACTGGATCTCGGCTGCCCGGCAAAGGAATTTTCCGAATTCTGCGATCAGCATCCGAACCGCACAGTAGTTGTCTATGCCAATACCTCTGCCGCTGTCAAGGCAAGGGCAGACTGGGTTGTAACCTCTTCAATTGCGATCCAGGTGGTTGAACACCTTCACTCTCTGGGCAAGGAGTTGATCTGGGCTCCGGATCGTCATCTCGGTTCATATATTGAAAGACTTACCGGTGCAGACATGCTCAGATGGCAGGCTCACTGCGTTGTTCATGACGAGTTCAAGGCACAGGCTCTGGAAAAACTTAAACAGATGCATCCTGATGCCGCCGTGCTGGTTCATCCTGAGTCTCCTGCCGCGGTAGTTGAAATGGCTGATGTTGTCGGATCAACCTCACAGCTGCTGAAGGCTGCCAAGACTCTTCCTAACAGTAAACTGATTGTTGCAACTGATTCCGGTATTTTCTATAAGCTGCAGCAGGCCTGCCCGGATAAAGAGCTGATAATAGCTCCTACCCAGGGTGAGGGCGCAACCTGCAAGAGCTGTGCGCACTGCCCGTGGATGGCTATGAACGGTTTGAAGGAAATATACGAGGCTCTTACCGCAGGTCAGGACACCGGTTTACATGAGGTTCATGTTGACGAGGAAATCAGGGTTAAAGCTCTTAACTCTCTTAACCGCCTGCTGGATTTTTCAGAAAAACTTGCCGGCCGGAAATAAACTGATCAAACTCCGAACCCAACTGGAGTTATAAGAGACGCGGGTGTATACGCTACATCCGCGTTTTTTCGTGTGCTCGGCATGTGCACAGTCTATAGTGTGAAAGTCCCGAACTCAGCATCTAGCGGCAAGAGTTAGCGAAATCACTACGTTTGCTATGATACTGGATGTTTTAATACAAGCTCATTAAAATATTTACAGAACCAAAAATTCAGCAGTTCAGATCACATATCATGATTCATTTATTCAACAATGTTGTACAAAAAAAAAAACAGATGTAAACTATAGCGCTGTAAATTTCAGTGTTTATAAATTATTTTCCGTACATTAGGAGTTTGAATCATGAAAGCAATCAAATATATGACTAGTCTGCTAACTTTTTACATTAAGGGAGAAATTGCAACGGAGCAGAATTTTCTGAAGATTAGGTTCCCTAACACCGTTCTGGCGCTCATTCCTTTAGGATCACGCAAATACAACGTACCGGTAGCCCAGATATCTTCAGTAGCTTCAAATTTTAAATTTGACATTAAGAGCTTTTTCGTAGGTCTTTTCTTCACGCTTATTTCTCTCAGTTGTTTTTCTTCTGGTGGTAACGGAATACTTGCAGGCCTCATCATACTTGCACTCGCTCTAAGTCTGCTCATAAACTCTTTTATCACTGAACTTAAGATTGATACCACTTCAGGAGCATATTACTATATTCCGTTTATCATTTTTGAAAAGGCAAAGGCTTCTCAGGCTGAACAGATGATCAGCAGTATTATTGCCACACGTCTTAACGATACTAACAACAGAGAGGTATCGGAAGCATCAACGAATGCTATTGTTGATGCAATCAGATCAAAATAATTACCTGATCTTCCTGACATGATGATCGGCAGATTAAGAGTGTAAAAATGTAAGAGAAGGATTTTCAGCATTACTACAGAAAAATAAGGGATAGTGACAAGAAAGCTGAAGCGTGAGTTACTTTACCCAAATATCTGAAATCAGTGTGTGTACCCGTATTCAGTTATCTGTGGGAATAGCCTAAATAATAATCGGCATTTTTACCTCTTATGCTGTAATTTTTGCGGAATTTTTACTAACGCACGTAGCTTAACTCGTTTCTGAGTTCCTCCACCGTGCATCTTCTGAGTGATTTGATGTCAATCTTTTAATCCGAGGTCTGTTCGGTAACCAACATTTCGTATCCCCTTTGAATAAAAACATTTGCTCTTACACTCTAATGCCAAGAAGGAGATGCTTTTTACAAAAAAAAAAGGTTCTTACACTCCCTGTTTGCCATTAACCTCGTCTGCCAAACTGCCTAGTCGTTCTATTAGCCAGTTTTCTGGACATGGTTTTCTGGCAAACCACCGGTGAACATTATTGCCAAGGCATTATATTTTTTCTTCCAATATCTTCCATCAAGAGAAAGGTCATTATCAGGAACAGACTCATAATCGGCTAATTCTTTGAATTTTAATTGGGATGAGGCGGCATGATTATTGGACTTAAAATTATTCCAGGAGTCTTTTAGTGCGTTCATACTGAACAGCGATCAGCATCCGAAAATAAATTTAAATCCATAAACCAACCTAAAATAACAATCTAACATCATTAAAAATTATCGGGTTTCAATATGGCACTGTAATAAAATAATATCCTAGGATTATGTATTGAGAACTATCCTATAATTCCTTTCACCCTGGAGTTCATTTTGATATAAATTAACCTTGCTTAATTCCTCATCTGTCACCTTGATCCTCGTTTGATAGACTGTGAATAGTAACGTTGTATTGAACTGACGGTAATGATCACATTTTGGATTCGTTCTTGTTGCTATAATTTCCGTTGTCTGATGCGGCATTTGCGTATTTGCGAAGGAGATATTGACGATGAGCGGCCCGAAGGATTCCAAAGCGGAGATAGAAGCAAGAAGAAGAGCAGAACTTGAAAGAAAGAGAAGAGAGGAGGCGGAGCGCAGAGCCAGGATCCGGAAACTTCAGAATACTCTCAGGGCCGGATTGAACGATATTGAAGAACTGAGACGGAGTTTTGAAAACAGCCGTTCACAGATTGCAGCTGATGCGAATAAGCTCGGGGTCCGTGTACCGGGGATCCTGTCTGAATTAGATTTTGTTGCAGAAAAAAATTCCATAGTCAGATCTGTAGATTTAGGAAGTAATAGTCTGCAGAATCTTGAATCAAGTATTAAAAAGGTTGAACAAAGTGCTGCAGATCTAGCCGCCCGTTCCGCAGATCTGATCCAGCAGGCGTGTAATATCCTGCGTCTAAAGAAAAAGATCACTGAAGAAACCGAAAGTTACAGAAAGGTAGCTGATGCCGCCGCTTCGGCGATGCAGGAGCTTTCGGATTATTCAAAAAAGGTGGAGGTGGAAGTACCGGATTCTGTGGCAGAAAGTGCGCAGACTGTCAACCGTGATAATGATGTAAAGGTGGATCTTGACTCTGATGATCCGGACTATTTAAGCAGTGTTATCGGTTCAATGAAAAAGGGACAGCAGGCCCAGGAAAAACAGATTGCAGATATTGCCGGTGCCCGTACCGCAATGACAGAGCAGTACTGCGGAAGACTTATGGAGGAGATTGCTGTTGCTGGGGAAACTGTTGCCAGAGAGCTGGAAAAATCCCGTATAGCAGAGGAAAACCGCAGAAAGCAGGAAGCCCGGCGACAGGAAATGCAGAAGCTTGAGGAGGCAAGGCAGGAGCAGCAGAAGAAGGAAAAAATAATTTCCGATATCTATTCTTCTGTAGATGAACTGCGTAGTCTGCACCTTGATGTTCATCTGCGTGATCAGATGCTGGAAATCCTTGAAAATACCGCTCTGGCCGGCTATGATTCAGCCTTTTTGAAAAACTACCAGTCCATTACTGTTATTCCTTTCATCAAAAAATGCCGAGTCTGTGATGCACAGTTCAGGGAAATGGCTGAAATTTATTCCGGGAAGAAGGCTGAATATGAGGTTCTGTGTGAGGATCTTGCACTGGAGGCCAGGCAGCTGCCGTGTGAAAAGGAAAGTATTGCCTTCTACAGTTCAGAGATTGAAAGACTTCATAAACTTGCACAGCATCGCAACGAGGAGCGTTATATTCAAAGGGTTATCGACGAGGTTATGGAGGAAATGGGATACAATGTTCTCGGCTGCAGCAAGGTGCTGTATGAAGGAACACAGTATGACACTCTGTTTCGCTACGGGGAGCACTCTGCCATAAGAATCACCTGTTCCAACGGCCAGATCTGTGCGGAGCTTGGAGGAATGGATGTCTGTGATCGTGATGCTGATACTGCTGAAGCGGCGGAACAGGCAAATGAAATGAAGGAATTCTGCGATGATTATAGGATTTTCAAAGAAAAGGTGGCTGAACGCTGTGTGAACCTGACTCTTGTTTCGGAACTCAAACCTTCCCCTGAATATGCCCAGATCCATAATCTTGAGGATTATGACGTTGATGAGGAAACCAAACAGTCATGTATTCAGACTGCACAAAGCATCCAGAATGCAGCCGCAGAAACCCAGAAGTCTATGTCTGTTGAACAAGAAGAATAACTAACAGGAGAACAGGTAGTATGGCTAAAATAAAAATCTGTCCAGAATGTCATACCAGCAACAGTCCAGGAGATGTGGAGTGCTGCGAATGCGGATATGATTTGAGCGGGGTTCCTCTTTCAGAAGAAGCTTTTCAGGAATCGACTGAACCGCATAATGAACCGGAGCCGGACGCATCTTCTAAAGACAAGGACGCACAGCCGGTGCAGAGTACTGAAACGACAGAAAGTACTGAGACTAAACCGGCAAAGATCTGTACCTGCGGACAGATTAATTCACCCACAATGAAGTTCTGTGCCAAATGCCGCGGATCTATCAAAAATCAGCCGAGGGTTTTTATTGATGCCGGCAGATATCAGAGAGCCATGGATGAACTGCAGGAGATAAAAAAGAACGTTCAGAACTCTGAAACTCCCCGGACACCTGTCCGGGAACATACCGGTACCCCGGTGTTCACACTTAAATCCGCCACAGATGACTATTCATTTTCAATTGATCCGCAGCACTCGCTGGCGGTTATCGGCAGAGAGAATCAGATGGCGGAATATCTTCATGACAAGGGTTATGTAAGCCGCAGACATGCCAAGGTTGGATACCGCGGCGACCTGGTGTCCATCACCGATCTGAACAGCAGTAACGGTACTTTCATCAATTACCGGAAAATTACCGCCGGCGAGGAGGAACTCCTTCATGAGGGAGATCGGGTTTCACTGGGCGGACCGTGGAATGAAGACCAGAAGGATCCGGATACAGCCTATTTTACGGTTCAATACACTAAGGATGAGCAGTAGTGTATATCGCACGAATTCTCTATCCGGTCAAGGTGCTCGGACCGGGTGAACGGATCGGGATCTGGATGTGTGGATGTCACCACGGATGTAGGGGGTGCAGCAATCCTGAACTGTGGGATTTTGACGAAAAATACCATGTAACCTCCGCTCCGATCATGGATTTTATTTCAAAAATCGCTGAATCAAACCGTATTGACGGTTTTACCATAAGCGGCGGTGAACCGTTTCTTCAGCCGGATGCACTGCGGGAGTTGATCCCGTTTTTCAGACGGTTCTGTTCTGATATTCTGGTTTACAGCGGATTCACCTATTCTGAACTTAAACGCAGATATCCGGATATTCTGTCATCCATTACAGTTCTTATTGACGGGAAATATATCGAATCACGCAACCGCAACTGTTTTCTGCGCGGATCAGACAATCAGAAAATCCGGATCCTTGATCCTCAGATGAAAGATTTTTATGAGAACTATATCCGGGGTAATACCAACCGGATCCAGAATTTCCGTGCGGCGCAGGGTTTTGTATCTGTCGGGATCCATCAGCCGGGATATCATCAGGATCTTGCTGAGAATCTGGCCGGGAAAGGTATTATTGTGGACTAGAGTTTGAACTGATCCAAAAAATTCCGGTCTGCTGTGCGGTAAAGATATGGATTTGTAGCTTATTTGCATAGAATAGAGATGGATTTACGGTTTTTGTCACAATGGAGTTGATCATGCTTGTTACCTATAGAATGCTGACCGGAGAGGGCAAGGAGGAGTGTGAAGACAGTGCTCTGATTTATGATCGCGGCAGCCGTGAGCTCCTGCACGGAGGAAACGGTTCAACCAGAATTGAAGAGCCGTGCATTATCGCCATAGCCGACGGTGTCGGAGGAAATCCCGGAGGCCGTGATGCAAGTACCTTCGCCATGAATGCTCTGCTTGAACAGTTCAGTGATCTTGAGGTTCCGTTTGATGCCGGGCAGATCAGGGATAAAATCAGGCAGATCAACTGTGATCTGGTGTCATACTCTTCAGATCTGCATGAAAAAGCCCATATGGCCACAACCTTTACCGCGCTGTTCTGCAGTGGCGGCAGAATTGTCATCGCACATGCGGGGAATACCAGACTCAACGCACTTAACAACTGTTTTCTCAAACAGCTCAATACCGATCATTCCACCTACCAGTATCTGAGGGACATCGGCGATTATGAAGCGTCGGAAAGATGCAACAAATCGGAAATATACAGTTTTCTCGGCGGCGGGGATCCGGAGGGATTGCGAAGACTGGAAATCAAAGTACTGGAGAAAGATCAGATCCCTGAAATAATGATCCTGACATCCGACGGCATTCACGAGTATGTAGAACTTGATGACTTTGAAGATCTGATGGCTGACGGTTCGGTTTCCTCAGAGCAGAAAACAGCATCGCTGGTTGAGATGGCTCTGGAAAATTTTTCCCGTGACGATAAGACGGTTCTGATTATTGAAAGAAACGGCGGACAGGCCGGCTGCTGAAAATCATGATTATTTGCAATAAAAAAGCCGGATTGATCCGGCTTGAGCTGTGTTAATAAGGAAAGGCGCATATCTAGGAGGCGCTGTTGAAGAAGCATACCTTCCGGTGACTCTTGTTGCGCATCTTGATTTTTTTTACCATTCTGAAATGTGAACGGGCGCGAACCGGTTTTTTCTTGAAGATTGATCTTCTCACTTGCAGATTCCTCCTTTTACCTGTCGTTATGAACTGAATCCAGGTAGTTGATGAATTCAGGACTGTTTCTGTTATAGTACTTGATTCCCCAGTTGTCGAAATTGTATTTTTCAGTGTATTCATTGAGTTCATAGTCAACGTAGAAAAGTTCTCCGTTGTGAACTACAAAATTGGTAGGGAAGTAGTCGATATTGATTTTGTTGTTTCTGCAGATATCCTGCATTGCACGGATCTGATTCAGGTGATCTTCAGTGATGGAACCATCCATGATGTAATCAATCAGAACCGGACCTTCAATATATTCCTTGAGAATAATTTCCTGGCTTTTGTCAAAGTCAATCATCATCGGCATCTTGATCCCGATGCGTCTGAGAAAATCATAGTGGGCAAGTTCAAGCCCGATTTTGTCCTCAGGGAAACTGTAGTAATCACACTTTTCATGGTGGATTTTTTTGACGGTGAAAGGATTGCTCTCCTCATCGCGGACTAGATAGGAATATCCGCCCTTACCTTTACCAAGAAGTCTTTCAACTTCATATCTGGAATTGTGAATATCAAAAAACTGCATCTCAAACAACTTAAAACAACATTAAACAACGAAATGAAATAACAAAATGAAATAAAAAAACAAATCTTAATCAATTTTGCTAAGTGTATCACTTTTTTGCTGTATAAAGAATATAAAGTCTTGAATTTTTTTGCTTTTTTTGTATAGCTATAATTGTACAGGAAATGAGCACTCCGGGGTGACATCGCAACTGTACGGCAAACGGTATGTCAAGAGGGGACAGCTGCTTTTTTTGATCCTTTTGAACTTGATCAAAAATCCGATTTTTTTTAAAATTATCACGACAATATGAACAGATCTGCCCGATGAATTCTGCATGCGGCATAATGTTTTTTCTGTTTCCGGCAGTCTCCGGAAAACAGCTGCGTATTGCCCGGTTCTTTGATTATTGCTGTGTTTTCCGCCGGAATGCGGGGGAACAGCTGATTTTTGTTTTGTGAGAGTATTCTATGGAAATTTTAAAAGGTGCTCCGGCCTTATCCGAATTTCGTGTTAACAAACTGCTTGATGAATGTAAAAAACTCGGTCTTGATGTTGATTCCGTTTATGCCGAATTTGTTCACTTCGCCGATGTCAGCGAAGCTCTGAACAGCGGGGAATCTGAAGTACTTGCCAGACTGCTGACCTACGGTCCCGCCATTGAACAGCACGATCCGGACGGAACCCTGCTGCTGGTAGTTCCGCGTCCAGGCACAATTTCCCCTTGGTCATCCAAGGCTACCGATATCGCTCACAACTGCGGTCTAGGCAAAATCAAGCGTCTCGAGCGCGGTATTGCTTACTATATCTCCTCCGCAAAGCCGCTGGATGTGAATCTTATCAAACCTCTGATCCACGACCGTATGATGGAGGTTGTTTTCGGTTCCCTGGATGATGCCCAGAAGCTTTTCAGCTCACAGACTCCTGCACCTATGACTTCAGTTGATATTCTCAAGGACGGTATCGCAGCTCTCGAAAAGGCAAATGTTGAACTCGGTCTTGCCCTCAGTCATGATGAAATGGAGTACCTGGTTAAGAGCTTTACCGAACTGAAGCGCAATCCTAACGATGTTGAACTCTACATGTTCGCCCAGGCCAATTCCGAACACTGCCGTCACAAGGTGTTCAATGCCGACTGGGTGATTGACGGGGTTAAGCAGGATAAATCCCTGTTCAAAATGATTAAGAATACCTATGACTGCAATCATGACTATATTTCATCTGCCTATAAAGATAATGCTGCAGTTATGGACGGTTCACAGGCAGGCCGTTTCTATCCTGATCCGGTGACCAAACAGTATGAATTCCACAATGAACCGATTGATATTCTGATGAAGGTTGAAACTCACAACCATCCAACCGCAATCTCCCCTTATCCGGGAGCTGCAACCGGTTCCGGCGGTGAAATCCGTGATGAAGGTGCAACAGGTGTCGGTTCCAAGCCTAAGGCCGGTATGTGCGGTTTCTCCGTGTCCAATCTGAGAATTCCTGATTTTATTCAGCCGTGGGAGACGGATTTCGGTAAACCTTCCCGTATTTCATCTGCTCTTGATATCATGATCGAGGGTCCTCTCGGTGCTGCAGGATTCAATAACGAATTCGGAAGACCTAATATTGTCGGTTATTTCAGAACCTATGAAGAAAAGGTTAAAAGTCACAACGGTGAGGAAATCCGCGGTTATCACAAACCGATCATGCTTGCCGGAGGTCTGGGCAATATCAAGAAGGAACACATCAACAAGGGTGTTATACCGGTTGGTGCCAAACTGATCGTGCTGGGCGGTCCTGCCATGAACATCGGTCTTGGCGGCGGTGCCGCTTCATCCATGACCTCCGGTCAGTCTGCCGAGGATCTTGATTTCGCCTCTGTACAGCGTGACAATCCTGAAATGGAACGCCGCTGCCAGGAGGTTATCGACTGCTGCTGGCAGATGGGCAAGAAGAATCCTATTCTGTTCATCCATGATGTGGGAGCAGGCGGACTTTCAAATGCTCTGCCGGAACTGGTTAACGACGGTAACAGAGGCGGTGTATTCCAGCTGCGCAGTGTTCCTAACGATGAGCCGGGCATGAGTCCGTATGAAATCTGGTGTAATGAATCCCAGGAACGTTATGTACTGGCTGTATCTGAAGAGGATTTCCCTGTATTCGAAGAAATCTGCAAACGCGAAAGAGCTCAGTTTGCTGTAGTGGGAACCGCAATCGAGGAGCGCCGTCTGGAACTTGACGACAGCTACTTCAACAACAAGCCGATTGATCTTCCTACCGATGTACTTCTCGGCAAGCCTCCTAGAATGCACAAGAATGTTAAATCTCTGAAGGCTGAAGGTCAGGATATTTCAACCCAGCACATCCAGCTTCACGATGCTGCCGACCGTCTGCTGCGTCTTCCTACCATTGCAGAGAAAACATTCCTTATTACCATCGGTGACCGTACCGTTACCGGTATGGTTTCACGTGACCAGATGGTTGGTCCGTGGCAGGTTCCGGTTGCGGACAATGCTGTTACCACCGCCAGCTACGACAGCTACTACGGTGAGGCCATGTCCATGGGTGAACGCACCCCGGTTGCCCTGCTTAACTACGGCGCATCTGCACGTCTTGCTGTAGCCGAGGCTCTGACCAATATTGCCAGTGTGAACATCGGCAATATTGAACGTGTAAAACTTTCAGCCAACTGGATGGCGGCTGCCGGTCACCCTGGTGAGGATGCCGGTCTGTACGAGGCGGTAAAAGCTGTGGGCGAGGATTTATGTCCTAAACTCGGTATCACCATCCCTGTTGGAAAGGATTCCATGTCCATGAAGACCAGATGGGAGGAGAACGGTGAGCAGAAGGAGGTTATCTCTCCGCTGTCACTGATTATCAGTGCCTTTGCACGTGTTGAAGATGTGCGCAAGACTGTAACTCCTCAGCTAAGAACCGACTGCGGTGATACCTCCCTGATCCTTGTTGATCTCGGTAAGGGCAGAAACCGTCTGGGCGGAAGTGCTCTGGCTCAGGTTTACAAGGAACTGGGCAGGGAAACTCCGGATGTTGAAAGCGCCGAACAGCTCAAGGCATTTTTCGATGCAATGCAGTTCCTGGTTTCACGCAACAAGATCCTTGCATACCATGACCGTTCCGACGGCGGTCTGTTTGTGACAGTTGCCGAAATGGCATTCGCCGGAAAGACCGGTGTGAAGGTAAGTCTTGATCAGATTGATGTGGATGATGTCAAGGCGCTGTTCTCTGAAGAACTCGGTGCGGTAATCCAGGTTGCTGAAGAGGAGAAGGAAAAGGTTCTCAACATTTTTGCCGGTCACGGTCTGGGCAACCATACCTATGTAATCGGTAAACTCAGCAGTGATGATCACATCACCTTTACCCGTGACGGTCACCCTGTACTGAGCGACAGCCGTGTTCATTTCAGAACCGTATGGGCTGAAACAACCTACCGTATGCAGGCACTGCGTGACAATCCTAAGTGTGCAAAGAGCGAATTCGATGCCAAGTTTGATGAAAAGGATCCCGGTCTGAATGTTAAACTGACCTTTGATCTGAATGAAGATATCACAGCACCGTTTGTAAACGTAGGTGTTGCTCCTAAGATTGCCATTCTGCGTGAGCAGGGTGTCAACTCGCAGAACGAAATGGCCAACGCCTTCAAGAAGGCCGGTTTCAATGCCATCGATGTTCACATGAGCGATATTCTCTCCGGCAGAGTTTCTCTGAAGGACTTCAAGGCACTGGCAGCATGCGGCGGTTTCTCCTACGGTGACGTACTTGGTGCCGGTGAGGGCTGGGCTAAATCAATTCTGTTCAACAGTGTGGCCCGTGACGAGTTTGAAGCATTCTTCAAACGCGGTGATACCCTGGCTCTCGGTGTGTGCAACGGCTGTCAGATGATGTCAAATCTGCGTGATCTGATCCCTGGTGCTGAACTGTGGCCGCACTTTGTAAGAAATGAATCTGAAAGATTCGAGGCCCGTTTTGCCCTGGTTGAAATTCAGAAGTCTCCGTCCCTGTTCTTCTCAGACATGGCCGGCTCTCATATGCCGATTGCAGTTTCACACGGTGAAGGACGTGCCGAATTCAGAGATCAGAATCACCTGGATCAGACGGTGGCATCCAATCTGGTAGCGGTGAAGTTTATCAACAACTACGGTGAACCTACAGTTCAGTATCCGTTCAATCCTAACGGTTCTCCACTGGGTATTACCGGTCTTACCACTACAGACGGCCGTGTTACCATCATGATGCCTCATCCTGAGCGTGTTGTACGTGCAGTGTGCAACTCATGGCATCCTTCCGACTGGCAGGAGGCCAGCCCTTGGCTGAGAGCATTCAGGAATGCAAGAAAGGCTCTTCAGTAGTTTCTGGTACTGATTTGTCTATAATCTGAACTGTCCCGACAGCTGTTGCAACGGCTGCCGGGATTTTTGCCCGTATTAACAGTGTCCGGCCACTGGAACCGGACTGAATAATAAAAAAGCGGCGCAAAGGCCGATCTGACGGGAATTTCAACAAAAAAAATATTATAATATCACTGTACGTCGCTAGGAGATTGTAATGATTCCGGAAGAACTTAAGAAACGGCTTGTCGGAGCACTGATTCTTATTGCTGTATTCATGGTAGCCGTTCCTGTATTCATATCTGGTAAAAATGTAAACAGAGATCAGAGACTGCTCGAACAGATCGAGCGTCATCATGCCTCCATGGAGGCAGCATCCGGATACAGCGGTGAAACTTCGGAGCAGGCAGCACCTGTACCGCAGACTGTTCCACAGATTTCCGAACCTGAACCGAAAAAGCCGGCAGCACGTCCTGCACCCGGTGATCTGGACAATGTACGCATCGTGGATGATCACAGGGAAACCGGGCCTGCCTCTCAGCAGCCGAAGGAAAACAGAAAACCTGAACCTGCACGAAATGACAGCAGAACCGTGGCACAGAAGCCTGCACCGAAGCAGGAACCTGTCCGTCAGCCACCTAAGCAGGAGAGCAGACCGCAGCCGAAGAATACGGTAACGGTAATCAATCAGCAGACAAAGCGCACCATTGAAGTTCCGGTGAAACAGCCGAAACCGGATCCGAACTATATATATGACGGCGGTAAAAAAATTGAAAGTTCACCGATTACCACCAAGAATCCGATTACGGGAAATATTGAACGCTACGAGCTGAATGCCGGAGCTTATTCGACCATGACGGCGGCCCGCAATCTGGAGCAGAAAATTAAAAAATACTGCGGCGTTACCAGAACCGTTCCGGTGATGAACCAGAGTACCCGTGTGAGAATGTTCAGGGTGATCTGCGGAAACTCCACCAACGTTTCTGAACTGCAGAGAATACAGAATCAGATTAAACCGTACGTAAGTGCGCAGTTGCAGAAGGTGAAATAAATTGAAGGCGCTTGAACTTGAAAACTGGCTTAACAGCTACCTGAAAGTGAATGAATTCAGAGACTACTGTCCCAACGGGATCCAGGTGGAGGGAAAAGATGAGATCCGCCGGATTGTCACCGGGGTGAGCGCTTCTGCAAAACTGCTGGAGTACGCCGCCCGTACCGGTGCCGATGCTGTGCTGGTTCATCACGGTATATTCTGGAAGGGAGATCCGCAGGCCATCAGAACTTTCCGCAGAAAACGCATTGAAATCCTGATTAAAAACGATCTGAATCTTTTTGCCTACCATCTGCCGCTGGATGCCCATCCGGAAATCGGCAACAATGTACTGCTGGCACAGACACTCGGAATCGAGATTGACGGTGCCTGCGACGAGGGTGAGAAGCATCCGCTGGTGCTGAGGGGACATCTTGCACAGCCGTGCCGTCTCAGTGATTTTATTGCACTTATAGATCACAAACTTGACCGTAAATCGTTTTATATCGGTGACGGCGGTGCCATAATAGACAGAATTGCCTGGTGCACCGGGGCCGCACACGACAACATTGAACTTGCCGCCCGCTGCGGAGCCGGGCTTTATATTTCAGGGGAGATTGCGGAGCGTACTGTTCACGAGGCCGAGGAGCTTGGTATTGCCTACGTTGCGGCAGGTCATCACTGTACCGAGATCTTCGGTATAAGGAAACTCGGGCAGGTTCTGGCTGATCGTTTCGGGCTTGATGTTGAGTTCGTAAATATGCCGAACAGTATTTAGCATTCAGTGAAGAATATAATAACAGGGTAAAGATAACTATTACTATAACTATAACAATAAAACATAAGAGGCAACAGGAAACATCACAATGGACACTTTTGTACCCAAGGTGTTAATGGTCGAGGATTCTGCACCGCTTCAGGCGGTATTCTCAGCGTACCTGAAGAACGAACAGATTAATCTTAAAATATCTTCCACCGGCGAAAAAGCCCTCGATCTGATCAATTCATTTAAACCGCACATCATCCTTCTGGATATATATCTTCCCGATATGTCAGGACTTGAAATTCTCAAAATGGTTTTTTCCGCCAAGCTTGACATAAAGGTCATTGTGATAACCGGTTCTGATTCTGTAACCGATGCCATCGATGCCATGCACTACGGGGCGTATGATTTCCTCTCCAAGCCGATATCGGCAGCCCGTCTCAAGGTTACTCTGAACAATACCATCAACAATCTTCATCTTAATAATCTGGTTACGCAGTACCAGTCCCAGCAGTCGGACCATTTTGTCGGCTTTATCGGCGCCTCCAAGGTGATGCAGGGTGTCTACCAGACCATTGAGAGAGTGGCACCGTCAAAGGCCACGGTATTTATAACCGGGGAGAGCGGTACCGGAAAGGAGGTCTGTGCCGAGGCCATCCATAAGCTGAGCAACTGCAAAAACGGGAAATTCATCCCTCTCAACTGCGCCGCAATTCCGCGGGAACTTATAGAAAGTGAGATCTTCGGTCACGTCAAGGGTGCCTTCACCGGTGCGGTTACATCCCGTGAGGGTGCGGTGGGTCTGGCTGACGGAGGTACACTGTTCCTTGATGAAATCTGTGAAATGGATCTGTCGCTGCAGAGCAAGCTGCTGCGTTTTCTGCAGACCGGAAAATACTACAAGGTGGGTTCCAACCAGCTTGAATCGGTGGATGTCAGAATTGTGTGTGCCACCAACCGCAACCCGATGGTTGAAGTCAAGGCGGGCCGTTTCAGAGAGGATCTGTTCTACCGTCTGCATGTAATCCCGATTTCCCTTCCGCCTCTGCGGGAGCGCGGTGACGATATCGAACGTATTGCCCAGAAATTCCTGATTGAGTTCTCCAACGAGGAGAAGAAGTCATTTACCCGTTTCAGTCTGAGAGCAAGTCAGCTGATGATGTCATACGACTGGCCGGGAAATGTGCGCCAGCTGCAGAATATTGTCCGTCAGATCGTGGTTCTCAACGACGGAACTGAGGTGACGGAGGAAATGCTGCCGGAAAGCATCCGCAGTTTTGTCAACAAGGATTACGAGATCCCTGCCGGCATTGTCGGTTCAGTACCGCGTCCGTATGATCTCAAACAGAGTGAAATGTTTGAAATCAAACCTCTGGCGAAGATCGAGCGCGAGGCAATTGAAAAAACCATCAGATATTTCCAGGGAAATATCGAGAAGGCATCCCAGGCGCTTGAGATTAATTCATCCACCATCTATCGTAAAATGAAGGTGTGGAACCGTGAGGATCGGGAGAAAAACCCGGCCATGTAGTGTCTTTCCTGCTGAAATGTTTTTGCGGCACTTGTTTATCAGCGGCTGTTCTCGTGATAGAATATGACAAGGCGTATCTGTACACAGCAGAACGTAAATTATAATAAAGCTCACAGAGCTGGGAGAGAGACATGAGTAGGATTGATGTTAATATTCTTAAACAGATTGGCAATGATGTCGGAATGGACATGTATGACAGTTTGATCGAAATTTTTATTTCTGATTCAAGCGAGCGTCTGGAATCACTGAAAAGCCAGTTTGAAAACAATGATCTGGCAAAGCTGAAAATTACCGCACACACCCTAAAGTCGGTATGTGCCCAGTACGGCGCAATGGGTTGTTCGGCAATAGCCAAGGATCTTGAAAAAATGTGCGTGGATCATCCGTCTGATAATGAAACCATCGGTAAAACGGTGGCGCAGCTTTCAGATGAACTGAATGAAGCAATGAAGGAAATAAAGGAAATCAAAATCTAGGAACATATGAAAATATCCAGTTTCCAGTTCAGCGGAAGAGAACTTCTTTCGACTACACAGCTGGCGGCGGATGCGGTCAGGGATCGCGGAATGGATCGCCGTCCCGATCTTATGTTTGTTTTCTATTCCTCAATTAATGAGATCGTCGATTCCAGGGAACTTCTCCTTGAGAATTTCCCTGATGTCCGTATTATCGCAAGTTCCTCCGAACACGGCATCATCAGCAATAATCAGAATTTCTACAATATGGAGCAGGCAGTGGGGGTTATGGCCTTCTATGATCCCGACGGTGCCTACGGAACAGCCAGCGGCTATCTGCAGGAGGAAAATTTAACCGAGTCGGTTCAGCAGATTATCCAGGATGCTCTTCAGGACTGCAACCGCGAGGGTGAGCTTCCGCGACTTGTTTGGTTCTATGCGGCAAATTCAGAACAGGAAAAGATTATTGATGTGCTGGAGGAGTATTTCGGCAGTTCTGTGCCTATTTTCGGCGGTGTTCCGGGCAAGGTGGGTGATCAGAAGGTCTGTTATGACCAGAACAACATTTTTTTCAACGGTCACTACCTGATGCTGGTGCTGATGTATCCATCCTGTGAAATCAAGACCGGATTCGGTTCACTCTACCAGTCCACCAAATTTACCGGAATGATCACCAGGGTTGAGGATGATCGGGTTATTGAAATTGATTACAAGCCGGCATACCAGGTTTACTCCGGATGGCTCAATTCCATTGTTCCCCGGGAGATGTTCGAGGATCAGTCTGTCTATATGGATGAGCTGCTGCTGCTTCATCCGCTGGGGATCCAGATCGGGGTGGCTGGTATTGAGCAGAACTACCAGGTGTTCCAGATTATGGAAACGGTGGACGATCAGGAACTGGTTACCACCAACCATTTCAAATTCGGTGACAGGATTACCCTGCTTTCCCTTAACAAGGACAATTCACTTGATCGCGAGTTTCAGTCCCAGCTGATGCTCAACGATATTTATTTTGACAACAGCAAGATTTACGGAGTCCTTTCAGCAGTCTGTGCCGGATACCGCAATCAGCTGGTTCCGAAAAATCTCAAATTTCTTGAGAAGGTTACCATGCCGCTGATGGGGTTAGTTTCCTCCGGTGAACACGGAAGATTTACCAACGGCACGAATCATGAATCCAATCTGATGATTGAATCTGTAATTTTCTATGAGAGGCACTAGCCATGGCCAAAGAGATTTCCGCAACCAAGGATGAACTCCTGAATGAACTGAAGAAAAGCAGACTTATGCTTACCTTCAGCATCGATCGTGAGCACCATGAAAGTGTGGAAATCAATTCAATTCTCAATGCGGTGGATTCTATTGCCGACAGCGGTGACTTCAATTCGATTTTCAACAATCTTACGGTTCATCTGCAGGAACTGATCAACTTTGACTATCTTACGCTGTTTAAGCTGCATGAAGATATCTGGGAGCCGATTTACAGCAATGATGCCAATCTGATCAATGTGGCCCTTGCCAACAGTTCTCTTACCAAGAGAGTGGTGCTGGAGGGGCAGGTTGTGGCACTTTATGATCCGTTTCAGTTTCAGGAGTTCACCGCGGTCAATTCCAGACTGGCGAAATATTTCAACTCGGTGCTGATGGGCGGTCTGACCATTTATTATGATAACTGTTATCTGCTGGTTCTTTCCAGCCGTGAGAAGTTTAAGATGGATCTGTATGCCAGGGATCTGCTGCTAAAGTATTTTCCTCTGCTGAATCAGGCGATCAACATGGCCTGGTATCACGGGGCAATGTCGAGGGAAATCAACCGTCAGACCGGTACCTACAAGAAAACCATCGATAAAATCAGAAGATTTATCGAGATTTCCAATTTTGCCTACTGGCGTACCGACGAGTCCCACTCCTTTGTCAGGGACAACCTGGGATTCCCTCTTTCCATGCATCTTAAAAATGTGGCGGAGGTTCTGTTCAAATCAAATCTGCTGGATCTCAAATCGATAGATGAGGTGTACAGCGAGGAGCCGGTCAAACCGCAGAAGGATACCTCGACCATTCAGAATATTGTTTACAACCATTCAGATATCTACAAGTTTATCACCCCGATCAAACTGCAGGGCACCGAGTATTTTATCGGACTGCACGGCAAGCCGAACTATGAGGAGAACGGCAAGTTCATCGGCTATATCGGTGTGTTCTACGATCTGTCGGAGGAGGTGCGCATTCAGCAGAATCTGGAAAGCGCCAAGAAGATCAGTGAGGATGTCAGCCGTTCCAAAACCCAGTTCCTGGCCATGATGTCACACGAAATCAAGACTCCGATGCAGGCTATTGTGGGTGTGCTCGATCTGCTGAATCTTACGGAACTGACGGATGAACAGAAGAATTTGATCCAGCACGTAACTCATTCGGCCAATCTGCTGCAGACTCTGCTCAAGGATGTGCTTGACTATTCCCGCATGGGTTCCAACGAAATGAAACTTGAGGAGCTGGAATTCTCCGTCCGCTTTACCATGAGTTCGATTATCAAACAGATGCTGCCGAAGGCGAAGGAGCAGGGTATCGAACTCAAACTGGAAATCGATGACAAGTTCCCGAATATGATCGTCGGTGATCAGACCAGACTGTCCCAGGTTATTTTCAATCTGATCGGTAACGCCATCAAGTTCACCCAGTACGGTGAAGTTAAACTCAAGGCCTATGTGCAGAAGAACCATACGCTCAGATTTGAAATCTCCGATACCGGTATAGGTATTTCCCAGGATAAGGTTAAAATACTGTTCCATCCGTTCCGTCAGGTGGATGCCACTATGACCAGACGTTTCGGCGGTACCGGTCTGGGCCTGGCTATCTGCCGTAAAATCATCGAACTGATGGACGGTCAGATCGGCGTAGAATCGGAAATCGGAAAGGGCAGTACCTTCTGGTTTGTAATTCCTCCTCGTCTGCCTACAAGATCAAGCGGTGTAATTACCGCCAAGTCCATTGTCAAGGCGGAAAACCGCGAACTTAACAACAACGAGGAGCGCAAATACCGTATACTGCTGGTTGAAGACAGTAAGGTCAACCAGTTCATTATCAAAAAGATGCTTGAAAATATCGGTCACAGCGTTGAAGTGGCGAATAACGGTCTCGAGGCGATCGAGTGTGTTGAGAAGAATGAGCCTGATCTGGTGCTGATGGATCTGCAGATGCCGGAGATGGACGGTATCGAGGCAACCAAACGTATTATCAAATATCATCCTAAACTGGTTATTCTGGCGCTCACCGCCAATGCCTCGCAGACAGAGCGTACCGAGTGCCGTGCGGCCGGAATGATCGATATTGTGAGCAAACCTGTAACCATCGCCAGTCTCAAGAATATGTTCCAGACCTTCAAGACCAATATCAATATGAGTATTGAAGATCGCAAGAAAAAGTAACAGGTTCAGATTTTTTTGAGAAGCGAAGCCGCTTTTATTTTAAATTTTTCCTCAGTGCCGTATTTGATCAGATCTCCGAGTGCCTCTTTCAACCCTTCCCGATCTTCACACTGGAATTCCAGTTTTCCGTCCAGCAGATCATTAATACAGCGAAGCATCCGTTCAATGTGTTCCGGAGTGTCTCCGGACAGCACATCCCGGATACTGCCGGTTCCCTCTTCGGCATAGGTCAGTTCGATGATCCCGTAGGGTGTCCGGAATTTCCCGTAACTGCTGCTGAAGCATTCGAGGGATTCAATCGCGGCGATGTCATCCGGATAGAACAGAAAACCGTTCAGATCCAGAGCCTCATCGAACCTGCCGAATTCGTGTTCGCAGTATTCGGGATCACAGTAGCTGCATACCCCCTCGTACACCTGACCGCCGGGATCTGTGATACTGACACTCTGTCCGTCATACTGCTTAAGTCCTTTCAAACTGTTTATTCCTCCGGTTCTTCTTCCAGCGGTTCCGCGGCAGTGCACTGAAGAGTTTCGACGGCATAGGCGCTGCGGTTGTTTTTGAGCGGATTGTGTCTTAGTTCAGCTCTGCATCTGCTTACCAGACTGCTGCTGTCGGTTTCTGTATATCCTTCAACCAGGATCCTGTCCCGATCAAGGGAGGAAACCTTTTCGGTACGGAAAACCTCGCGCTGCTCCCCCGAGGCATACGGGAATTTCCAGGTTCTGGTTTTCATGTCGTAGGATATACCGTTGCTGGTAAAGTCGGTTTTGAAAAGACTGTCGAAATCCAGGGTTCTGCCGAAAATATTCATCAGAGTGGAGTTGATCTGGAAATTGTTTACACAGCCGTAGCTTTCACCGCACGGTTCGATGGTGTCGCCGTTATTGTTAAAGCGTTCGTATATGGCGGCATATACCAGATTTTCCGCATGCTTATCCGGATTGCTGAAGTACTCCGCGGTATTGAAATTCATCATATTGTTTATGGTACAGAAGGAGATCTGGTCGTTCAGTCTGACAATTTCATCACCTTTGAGTTTGATTTCCCCTGCATCCGCCTGCAGGCTCAGCAGAACCGCCAGACATGGTACCGCTGCTTTTAATGTGTTTTTTAACATAGTCCGTCCGTATTTGCGTAAAGTTACATTTGATAAGGTTCACAGTGCAGTGAGATTATGGCCCAGGTATCTTTATTCTGGTATTTATGCGGTTTGGCCACTGCTTCGCATTTTGAACCGCTGCTGATGTTCAGATCCGGATAGTAGGTCCGTCCCTCCATTAATACGGTTCCGTCATCCTGACGTGATGCACTGGTAACCTCGACATACTCAGCCAGATCCGGAACCTGATCCGGGAATTCCCAGGTGTTCAGGGTATTGATGTAATCCGGCAGAATAAACTCATCCTGCTGTCTTGCCCGGCTGGAAAGGAAACCGTCAAGATCCATATACCGCTGCAGAACCGCGTTGAGATCCTTTTCCGAAACCCGGTTGAGATTGTAGTATTCCTGGGCTTCAGAAATGTATTTTGCCGGTGTGTTGATTCTGATGTGATTATAGGCGAACATCACAATCTGCTGAATTCCCTGATCAGTGCCCGTAAGTTCTGAAAGATTGAAATTGCGCAGTCCTGTTTCAGTGAAATTGGAGAGAAACACCCCCATCTTTTTCATGGTTTCACTGTTGAATTCCGCTGCGTATGATGCGTGCATCACAGCCGCCGCCGTGAGCCCGATTGCCGTATATCTGAAAAATTTTTCCACGATTGATCTGTTTCTAGACATTTTAACCCCGCTTCGCTCCGTGTATACTGATGTGGATGATCCTCTTAATTTGTTATAGTTATACGGATCAAACCTCAATATTATATAGCGGGGTGACGCTGAAATCATTTTTTTGCCGGTAAAATCATGAAAAAAAGAGAGGAAGGTTGAAAAAAATCCGGCCGGAGTGTCAGAACCGGCCGGATCCTGAAAATCAGCTGTTTGGACTAGCGGTCCATCAGCTTTCTGATCCTGTCGTAGATGTGAGGTGCCACATACAGTGAACCGTTGAAATTCAGATGTCCCTTGTCATGGTACATCAGCCTTTCGTTGCGGATCAGATAACATTTTGATTCGTCGCAGAAGTAGTCGGCCAGATCTATCAGATCTGCATTGTCGTATTCTGAGACAATCTGTTTTACAGCTTCACGGTATTTTCCGTAGAGCTCGGCAAAGCGTGCATCCTGTACCGGATAATCACAGATTTGGCTGTCTGAGAACGGACGTTTCCTGCAGACGAAGGATTCAAACGGAAGGTACGGATTAGGCAGTACAAACAGTGCCTTTTTACCGTGCTCCTTAAGCATATTCATGGTTCTGCGGAAGGCAACCAGCCATTTCTCCTCATCTGGCAGAGTGTTGTTGGCAGGTTCAATGTCGTCATACACCTGTCCGAGAGAGCCGCCGTAGGAGCATTCCGGATTGTGTGCAAACACGAATACCGAGGTTGCCGGATTTTTAAGCTGATCCTCAAAGGCCCGGTCTCTGAGTTTGGCACCTGCAGATCTCATCACTCCGTAGCGGCCCTGATCTATGGCGCTTCTGAAGCCGTAGCCCGGCAGCTGGCAGCTTACCGTGAACAGATTGTAGTTTATTCCTGCCCGGTTGAACTGATCCTGAAGACCGAAGCGCAGGTGACCGGCATAGGAGTCTCCGACCAGCGCAACCTCAACGCGTTCCTGGCTGTCGCTCATGTAGCAGGTATTATCCTGCTTTTCCCATTCCGGATATTTTTCGATGCAGTTGATGTTCTCTCTGCTCAGCTGGCTCATGATCAGATCTCGGTTGCTGATTTCCTCCGCCGAGAGATTTTCCCCGTATTCACTGCCGAAACGTGACGGAACACCGCTGCTGTGTGCAACTGCATAGCCGCAGGCGCCGACTGCAAGAAGTACTGCAAGCAGAGCAGCAGCCTTCTGTGCCGGGTATCTGCCGTAGCGCAGCGGTCTTTCAACGTAGCGGAAGGTCAGCACCGACAGCAGCAGTGCGGTGGATATGATTATGATTTTCTCGTGGTCTTCAGCAATTCGGCCCTCGTAGATGTAGTTGAGGGAAAGCAGCGGCCAGTGCCACAGATAGAGCGGATAACTGATCAGACCGAGAAATACCGCCACCCGGTTGCCCAGTATAAATCTGTTTACCACTGCATCTTTCCCTGCCGTGATGATCATGCAGGCACCGCATACCGGAAGCAGTGCGGAGAATCCGGGAAAATGCCAGCTGCGGTCGATCATGATGATCCCGGTGATCATAAGGGCAAGACCCGCCAGCGAGAGAAAATGTCTGACTGCCGGTCTGTCAAAACGGGAGGTCAGATCGCGGATGCGGTTCGGGTAGTGGATCAGCCTGGCCAGCAGGGCTCCGGAACTCAGTTCCCAGAATCTGCACCACGGCAGATAGAAGGCTGCCGGCTGATTGTGTCCGTGGATCTCAAGTATACAGGCGCAGAAGGACAGCAGTGTGAATCCGGCCAGTGCTGCGTTGAATCCCCTGCCGACTTTGTAAAGCAGAAGCAGGAACAGCGGGAACACCAGATAGAACTGCTCCTCGATACCCAGTGACCACAGATGAAGCAGGAGTTTGCTGTTGGAACTGAAGTCAAAGTAGGATCCGGTTTCATCATAAAGAATGAAATTGCTGATATAGACGGCACCGCCGAAGGTGTGTTTGCCCAGCATCTGGTACTCCTCCGGAAGGAGAATGAACCAGCCGGCCGCCATGCAGCAGATCAGGATCAGCAGCAGAGCCGGAAAAATTCTTTTAACACGTCTGATATAGAAATCGATAATATTTACTGAACCCGGATCCTGTGTGCTGAAAAGATTGCGGTACAGGATCAGGGATATAAGGTATCCTGAAATGACAAAAAATACATCCACACCGGTGAATCCGCCGGTAACAGTCCAGGGGTACGCATGGTAGAAAACAACGGACAGACAGGCAAGCGCTCTTAAACCGTCGATATCGGGACGGTAGTTTGCTTTTTCCTTCTGCTGGGTCATATTATAGCTCATGGATAATCTCCGTTAATGCCGGGAACATGAAATGGTTTAGAACAGAACCGCCCGCAGTTGTCAGCGGAACGGCGAAGCGGATGTTAGTGAAGAACTTTTTTTAAACAAGCCGCAGTTTCCGGTTATTATATTACATACCGCCTGATCTCAAATACTTTTCTGTTAAAATATCGACGGAAGTGCCGGATGTAAACAAAAATGCTGTCTGCACATGGTGTGGTATGGCAAAAAGGCCTCATATTATATTAATGAGGCCGGTATTTCAAGTTTTCCTGATACTGCTGTGCCGCTATGCCCTCCAGTCGTCGACGTATTCAATATTGCCGTCGGTGTAGGACCAGGTAATCTTTGAATAGGTGAAGCTTACATTCTCCATGTCATGATAAGGTTTGTTCTCTGCCAGGAAGGTGGTTGGAGTATTTTCCTGCATTTCAACGATTACTGCATCATTGATGGTGATTTTGTAGTACAGTTCCTCTTCGCCGGTTGGTTTGATTCTGTAGAAATCCAGTTCAACATCAACCTGTTCACCCTTGCAGCAGGCTGCAAACAGTTTAGGGGATGATACGTCCTTAGCTTTCATTACAGTAAGAGGATGATGGATGCGCTGGCCGGTTGGCAGACCGGTGTGGGTGTCCTTTGGAATTTCAACCTTGTGATCCATTGCATAAACGAGGATTTTATCCTTCTTGTCGCCGCCCTGTTCGCATGAACCCTTGATTTCGCCCTGGTTTTTACCGGTAACCTTCATATACATTGTTAAAGCCATGATCAATCTCCTAAATATTTTTTGAAACTAATATTTTCTGCTCTGTTACCCATTAAACGGATGAAAAAAGTAAATGTTACAGATTTTTTGTTTTTCCCGGATCTTAAAACAGAAGATCCGCCGCAGATCCTGCGGCAGATCCTGCACCGTTTTAACAGTTTAAACAGTGCCTGTCAGCCGGATTTTTTTGCGAGCATCCTTCCTGCTACTACCGGTAGAATACCGAAGGTAATGAATATTCTTGAAAATCCTTCAGCGGTATAGGCGAATCTTGCCGGAAGCATGTGTATGAACTGCGGTGACAGCACCATTGTTACGAGGTAGTATACTATCAGTGCGATTAAAACTGTTCCGATCCTCTGCTCGGCGGTTGCGTTTTCTGCTTCATATCCCCTGAAATAATGGACAAAAAGCAGGGATGCCGCGCCTCCTATATAGTAGCCGATGCCTTTATAAGAATCCAGGATCAGTTTTGCCGGATCTACAATAAGGCTGCCGTCGGCACCGGTAAGCAGCGGGTATGATTTGAATTCGTAGTACACGGCAGCTAAAGTGCTGAGTACCAGGGAGATTACGAACAGGATCCATTTCTTTGACAGCTGATTGCCGGTTTCAAGCCAGCGGAAAATCTTTCGCATTACCAGGATCAGTGCCAGAGTGCTCAGCAGTCCGATAAAAACATCCTGCGGGGTGTGAACGCCCAGGTAGTTTCTGGAGAAAAGAACAAGAATCAGCATTAATCCTGCTCCGATAATTAGAGCCAGTGATTTTTGTCTGCTTCCCAGGATCAGACCTCCGAAAATGGCGGTTGCACCGGTGGAGTGACCGCTGGGGAAGGAATATCCGGTTGCCGCAACCTTGGCATCTCCAGGAGGAAGGATCAGTTCATCACGGACCCATGGTCTGAAGGCGCATACCGTTAGCTTGAGCAGCCCGTTCATGAAATCGGCGTAGGCATAAACCTGGACGATAAAGTTTCCCAGTCTGGTGGAGAATCCGAAATAGATAAAAATAAGGATCAGACAGCACAGTTTGCCAGCGCCGAAATCCGTAATAAAGAGAAAGAATTTATTGAATGCCTGGTGGCTGAATTCTCTGAAATTCTGAATTGCCATCAGATAATCCAGATCGGCGCGGAAATCAGTCCCCTTGAAAACAGTCATGCTCAGGCCGATAAACAGCAGGCACAGTGCCACCAGGATCAGCAGAGCGGTGTTTTCCACCCGGTGACCGGAACGTCCGGCATTCTGCGGTGTTCCGCTGAAACCTCCGGTTGTTAAATTTTCTTTACTGTCATTCATAAAAATAATTCCTTATTTGTTCTATGATGGAATTGCTATATTGTATTCCTTATTTTCAGCTTTGATTGATGTATAGAGCACAGAAACTGATATTAGGAGTTTTTATACTGAAGCTACTGATTGAGCCTAGTTTGTATTAGCAATTTTATTTTTTGGGGCAAGTGATGAAATTTGTTCCATAACTCTCTAACTAATTGATTTTTAGGCCCTCTTCTTTTTAACGTACGGCTAAAGGTAATGTTACATTATTGTTGGAGAATCTATGAGACAACAGTTCATGTAAAAAAACATTGAGTATCAGACCATAGAACTGTATTCAGATAATATAGGAACTGTACAAAAAACAATGTTAGCCTGATTTTTTATTTAGTAGGGTTACCGGAATTTGTAACTCTATTCTGTCAATAAAGCAATGTTTTACCAAGGTGTATATGATGATTACATCATGAACTATTATTTGGGATCAATAAATATTGCAGAACCATTTTTTTAACTAGAAAGTTTCTTGAGGAAAAGAACGAATATGCTCCTACGTATTTAAGTAGTAATGATTCGGATAAAAATGTTAAACAATCATCAGTTATATCATAACAAATGATATAAAATCAAAAAAAACGGCATAATTATTCAATAAGTTAACTATAAAATACAATTTTTACTTATATTTTCTTATATTTTTGACTATCCGCTCACATTTTTTGTTTTTCTGTCATAGATCGAAGTAGATATCCGACTTTTCCTTATGAGGTACAAGAAAGAACAACACGATGAAGAACTCCTGTTTTCGTTAATTTACTAGAAATATCGAAAAATCCCACCAATTTGACACCAAAGTAAATCAGATTTTATCCAAATTATGCATTAACCCATTTAGCTATTTGAATTTTATCATGCATCATGCAACACCAAAAAAACACCAATTTTTTTTATTCCATTTTAGAGCCTTAAAATTTGCCTTTTTTTAGTTTGAATTTTTGGAATTTTGCTTATGTAAATGCTTGTTTAACAGTTGCTACTAAAAAACTGTAATAATTGTCTTATGATGGATTTTTATTTTCAATATATTAGAACAATATTTTCTTCTTGTTGCACTGAACATTTTAACCATAACAATCTTGGACACTTTTTTGAGTATATCTGACTGATTCTGTTACTACTAGAGTAGTTTGTGGATTAAGTTATTTATGTAAAAGAAAGTTGAGCTTTCGTTGTTTCGGAATTGGTGCGGATAGATTCGCTATATAGGTGTTAACAAAATTTTAGATTATGAGTAAAGTTATCATCATCGGTGGTGGGTGGTTCGGATTATACCTTGCCCACTATTTAGGCTCTAAACAACAGCGGGTTGATCTTTTTGAAAAATCTTCTGAACTGATGACAAGGGCTTCATATAACAATCAGGCTCGAATTCACAACGGATATCATTATCCGCGAGCTGTCTTGACAGCACTTAGGTCACAGCAGTCATTTCCTCGTTTTATCAAAGATTTTCCTAAATGTGTATGTGATGATTTTGATAAATATTACATGATTGGAAAACATCTCAGCAAAGTTACAGCCTATCAGTTCGAAAAATTCTGTAAACGTATCGGAGCATATCTTGAACCAGCACCAAGCGGAATTGTAAATTTAACCCATAAAAATTACATTGAAGCTTGTTTTAAAGCCAAAGAATTTGCCTTTGACTCAGTAAAGCTCAAAGAGGAAATTTTAAGTAGAATTGATGAAAAATATGTAACTATTCATTTAAATTCACAAGTATTAAGCGTAAGTAAATCCTCTGATAGAAATGTAATAAAAGCATCAGTACACAATCTAATAACGGATGAAATAGAAGAATATCAGGCTGACCACATATTCAACTGTACCTACGCTTCTCTTAATCAGGTAATTCACAACAGTTCACTTGATCTTATCCCTCTAAAACATGAAATGACCGAAATGGCTCTTGTTGATGTTCCTGATGAAATCAAACATCTTGGAATTACTGTTATGTGCGGCCCTTTTTTTTCTGTTATGCCATTTCCTTCTGTTGAAAGCAATGGTCATTATCTTCATTCGTTTTCTCATGTAAGATACACACCTCATTATGAGTGGCACTCAAATAACAACCAGTATATTGATGCCGATAACAGATTCGAGAAGGATCAGAAGTATTCAGCCTGGGAAGTTATGAGAAAAGATGCATCCAGATATATTCCGATCCTTAATGATTGTATCTACAGAAAGTCATTATGGGAGGTTAAAACGGTTCTGCCACTCTCGGAAGTCAACGATTCTCGTCCTATATTGTGTAAATTTAATTATGGATTAAAGGGATTCCACTGCGTCATGGGAGGAAAAATTGATAACGCATATGACGCAGTTACTGCAGTGCGTAAGGAGTTAAATCTCTAAAATGATTACAGCTAATAATAAAGATGAAAGTTTCATTTCAGTAATAACTGTTATAAACAGATTCACAGCAGACTCTTTATCAAGATTATCCGAAATCCAGAGTTCTCTTGATCTGAATTTTTCTGATTATGAGATAATTCTTGTAGTTCAAAAATCTATGCAGAATGTTTTATCAAACAAACTCCTGCAAATCTTAAAAGATGTACCGTGCATACGTTATCTGCAGTTATCTTCAGATGTAAATTCAGATGTAATCTGGTCTGCAGGAACAGAAAATGCCATCGGGGATTTTATAATCTGCTTTGATTTGTTCAATGATCCGGTTTCACTGATAAAAGATTCTGTAGCGTTGTGCCGGCAGGGAAATGATGTTGTTGTAGGGACAAGCAAACAGAAACACTCTTTAATGTATAACATTATCAGACCGTTAACAGGTTGGCTCTTAAAGCTTATTGACTATCATCTTCCAAAGAATTCAACTTCTTTTAGATGTCTATCACGCCGGGCTTTAAATTCAGTTTTAGACACAGGCAGATTCTATCAGCAGTTCTTTATGCAGATTCAGAAATCAGGGTATAATCACACTGTTCTTGAGTACACATCTTTGAATAAAACAAACACAAGAACAGTTACAGAGGCCATAAAGAAAACTTTAAGGCTGATGGTTTTTAACTCAACATCACCGCTTAGAATTATGTCATTTTTAGGTTTGGCCGGTTCTTCTTTAGCCTGTATTTTCTCTTTTTATTCTATTGTGCTTAATCTTTTCAGGAATGATGTTGTCGAGGGTTGGACCTCTACTGTTTTCTTCATGTCTATGTTCGCTTCAATGCAGTTTATAATTCTTTCCTTTATTGCAGAGTACCTGAACCGTATTTTAGTAGAACAGGCCAATGTAAACGGTTACTCAATTGTTTTTGAAAAGAACTCCCGGGTAATGATCAACCTAGACAGAATAAATGTTCTAGAGCAAAGCACATCTCAGACAGACAATCTCGTTCAAACAGGTAGGGATAGATAAGGAAATTAATATGACATCGGCACTAATCGGTTCAACAGGATTTGTTGGTACAACTCTTTTATCACAGAGAGCTTTCGAGCACTGTTTTCATTCTACAGACATATCAAATATTGATAATAAAGAATTTGACCTTGTTATCTGTGCTGCCGCTCCAGCAAAAAAGTGGTATGCGAATCTTCATCCCGATGAAGATCGTGCCTGCATCGATTCTCTTATCGATCATTTAAAAACAATTTCTGCTAAAAAATTCGTTCTCATCAGTACTGTCGATGTTTTTAAGTCTCCTGTTAACGTTGATGAAAATACACCGATTATCCTGGATGAACTTCAGCCATACGGATACAACCGCAGGCGTTTGGAACTATTTGTTCAGGATAACTTTCAATCCCACCTTATTGTAAGACTTCCGGGACTGGTTGGAACAGGACTTAAGAAGAACATTATCTATGATTTCAAGAATCATAATGAAATTGAAAAGATCGAGTCAGATAATGTATTCCAGTTCTATCCGATGAAGAATCTTATAAAAGATCTAACTATAGCAGATAAACACGGCTTAAAGCTGGTTCATCTTACAGCCGAACCGGTTAGCGTAAAGGAGGTCGCAAAATTTGCTTTCAATTTTGACTTTGACAACCACATTGACAAGCCGCTTGTATCATACAATTTTAAAACCATCCACGGGGCTATTTTTGGCAGTACCACCGACTATCAGTATGACAGAATAGAGTCCCTTGAAGCAATAAAAGAATATGCCGGGGAATAAAATGAAACTGTCTATATCTAATATTGCATGGGATGCATCCTTCGAAAAACAGGTAATTGCGCTGCTTCTTGAAAACAATATCGTTCATTTGGATTTTGCTCCGGGTAAATTCTTTTCTGATATTAAAAACGTAACTGATGAAGAAATAATAAAAGTAAAGAGCGAATGGAATCACAAGGGATTCTCACTTGTAGGAATGCAGTCTCTGTTGTTTGGGACTTCTGGTTTGAATCTTTTTGATGTCAGCACTCAGACAAGAATGCTTGAACATTTGAAAAAAGTTTGTCATATAGGTTCATTAACCGGTGCAACCAGGCTTGTATTCGGCTCTCCGAGAAACAGAGACAGAAGCAGACTTGATGACAGACAAACAGAAGATATAGCACTTAATTTCTTTTTCAGGCTGGGAGAAATTGCGAAAGACGAAGATGTAACTATTTGTCTCGAGGCAAATCCTACGTTATACGGCACCAACTTTCTGACAACCACTGAGGAAGCTGCAAAGTTCGTCAGAACGCTGAATCATTCTAATATTAAACTGCAGCTGGATTTCGGTACCATTTACACCAACCACGAACCGGCAGGGATTATAGAAGATGTCTCAGAGATAATTGGACATATTCACCTGAGCGAACCGTCTATGGCACCTGTAACTACAGACGATCCTATCCATAGGGAGCTTGGCGGGAGTCTGAAAAAAACTATAACAAAATCTATGCTGTCAACAGATATTCTTACCATTGAAATGCTAACCAGTAATGCTGAGCACGCTGAAGACAGAATTAAAACTATAGAAAGTTCTATCAAACTGGCAAAAAAACTTTATATGCAGGACTAATATAAATGAATCAGAATGTTAATAGGGAATACAAGAAATATATTCCATCCTATAATATCTTGTTCTCTGCACATGAGAAACTCCAAGAGTACTGTCTGGTTATTCCTGTAATAAATGAGGGAGCAAGAATTCATGCTCTTTTAGACAGAATCGTTGAATTGGAATTACATAATACCGTTGACATTATTATTGTTGACGGAGGTACTACTGACGGTTCACTTGATGAAAGTTATCTTAAAACACGACATGTACACACACTTCTGTTAAAAACAGCTAAAGGGAAACTGAGTGCACAGTTACTATGCGCCTATGACTATGCCCAAAAACTCGGATATATAGGCATAGTTACCATTGATGGCAACAACAAGGATGATCCTGCCCCTATTCCTGATTTTATAAAGAAAATTGATGAAGAATATGACTTTATTCAGGCTTCCCGTTTTATAAAGGGAGGAACCGCTGTTAATACTCCAGTGAGTCGTGATTTGGCAATCCGCTTTATTCATGCTCCGATCTTAAGCTTAGCCTCAGGTTTTCACTGGACTGATACCACACAGGGTTTCAGAGCATATTCTGCGAACTTTCTGTTTGACAGCAAAGTTGCGATCTTTAGAGAGGTGTTCTCCTGCTATGAATTACTTGCCTATCTCTCTTATATCGGGCCAAAGTTTGGATTTAAATGTTTAGAAATGCCAAGTAAAAGAAGTTATCCCAAAGGGGAAGTACCTACAAAAATCAGTTCCTTTAAAGGAAATATTGAACTCTTAAAGGTTCTGTTTAAGGCAGCACTCGGGAAGTACAATCTGGAGGAAGAATGATTACTTTCCTGTTAGTTGTATTTGGTATAGTTTCAAATGCTGCAGCAAGTGTACTTATCAAGTACGCAATGATGCCGGAAAGAAAAGTCTCTATTTCCGAGCCGTTATCAATTATCCTTAATATTCCCCTTTGGGCAGGTCTTTTGCTCTACGGGATTGCTTTTGTGTTGTATGCTCTCACGCTGCAGCGATTACCTCTAAATGTTACTCATCCGGTACTAACATGCGGGGCTATTTCAATGGTAGCCGTTCTTTCGGTAATTCTATTTGGTGAATCTTTTACAACGACCAAGATAATTGGAGTTGTTTTGGTTTCTATCGGTGTATTTATGATTTCTTGGAAAGCTTAAAATGAACACTAATTATTTGTTAAATGTAATTAAATCGTTTTTTAAAACAAAATATGAAATAAATTATATGTTGGATATTTGGGTAATATTGGAGACGATCTTTGCCCTTGTTCTATTTGAACATAGCGGACTAAGCTTAAGTTTGGGAAACAAAGCAATCTTATTGATCATTTTACTTGTATCACTGAAAAATAGAACAAAGATATACCAATTCATTAATGAACAATTTAATACAAAATCAAAAAAAATAAGCTTATTTGTATTATATGCTTACGCTGCTTTTTCTCTAGTTGGACATAGATCATTTATTTTTCCTTTAGACAATGAGATAAAATTAAAACAAATCATAATTTATGCATTAGCCCTTATTTTTTTTGTTCCTATTATCAACAGTGTTATTTATTACATTCATAAGGCAAAATCTATTATATGTAATTGTGAAAGAAAAATATCAACAGGAAAATTTGTATTCGTTTTAATTTCCATTTTATTAGTTCCAAGTGCTCTTGCTCTAATTGCATTTAATCCTGGAATTTCAACCTATGATACTTATGCTACTATGGTAGAAAATGCAAAGAATATACATGGAATGTTTGATTGGCATCCGTTCTTTTATAGTTTGCTAACAAGGAAAATAGAACAGGTATGGGATTCAACGTATGCCATGGTTTTATTCCAATGGACTATGTATATATATGTCATAGTTGAACTATTAGTATACTTACGTTCAAAGAAAATAAATGAATATTTTTTAATTGCTGTTTGTGCTTTTATTGGATTTAGTCCTGCAAATTATCTACAAATTAATACAATATGGAAAGATATTCCTTATACAATGTCACTTTTGTGGTCATTTGTAATCATTTCTAAATTGACAATTGACAAAGAATTATACAAAAAAAAGTTATTCATATATTTAGAGTTTATAATTGCTCTTGCAGGAGTATACCTATTCAGAAAAAATGGCATAGTTACTTTTTGGTTGATCCTCATATGCTTAATACCGTTACTTCTAAGAAATATTAAGTTGTTATATTCTAGCTTAGCTTGCTTGGCTATTATTTTTATTATACAAGGACCTTTATATAACCACTATGAAGTCAAGCCATCCGGGACTAGAGGAATATATATTGGTCTTGGTCAAGATATTCTTGGTGTACATTTTGGGAAAGGAAGTCTTTCTGAAAACGCAATGAA
>JAEEGK010000541.1_pt1 | contig 94109 bp, 50 predicted proteins | sample 8958771 | NCBI WGS metagenome assembly JAEEGK01 (sample SAMN16246547, study PRJNA631951) | gut metagenome | biome: gut microbiome; feature: rumen; material: SC-attached | host: Bos | place: Iran: Karaj | collected 2018-10
TTCCGTTCTTTTTGCTTTCTTTTTTGGTTCTTTTTCGTTCTTTTCAAAGAGGGGAGTTTGGGCGTGTCGTGGTCGGAGCTAACCTGTAGGCAGAGGGACACTGCGTCAGGGCGAGGGAAAGAGTGGGCTCCAGCGATGCCTGGGGCTAATCGGTATTGCGCTTTCAGCGCGTTCCCACGTCGCCAAAAATAATTAAGTTCAATGGAGTTTCAAGATGGAGTTGCATCGCTCTCGCGACAACAGAAAATTAAGTTTGAATTAAGTTCTATTGATGGAGGATATCCCCTACAAGTCAGAAAGCCACCCACCGATGACCCTACGCTGACCCACTATTCAGGTGGGCATGAGGTTCCCCCTAAGAAGGCTTCAGGTCCCCCACAGCTCCCTAAAATCAGGGGACCTGTGGGGGACCTGAACGTGAGCTGATGATGTGCTCATGCCCTGCTGAACGGTACGGCAGCGGGAGGACGGCGTGAGAATGAAAAATGAAATATTAAAAGTGAAAAATGAAGTGGAAATTGAAAGTTGAAAATTGAAAATTGAAAAACCAAACTTGCTAAAGGGACATGAGCCAATTGTAAGTTGAAAAGTGAAAAATTAAAATTAAAAGTGAAAAAGTAGGGGGTATTTTCTGTTCACGCAGAGGGAATAATGAATCTTGCGCAAAGTGGAAAGAAAGCTGTAGGTTTGGCAGAGGGAAGGCAACAGGCCTGAGCGCCTCACCGTTGCCAGTGTAACAAATAACAATTTTGGTTACACGGATGCGCAATCCCTGCAAAACATGCAAAGAAAACTAAAGAAAATTGTTACAAACTGGTATTTTCATAGCCAAAACTATGATTATTCTAACCACAGTATTGCAAATTCGGAGAAAAAGGCGTAAATTCGCGGCACCTAACTAACCGAATCTAATATGCGACTGTTACATTCCTTACTAATGACATGTTACAATTACTACTTATTCACGCTTACCCTACTATTAACGTTCTCGTTCACTGAACTGAGGGCACAAGCCTGCCGTCTGTTCTCGACCGAAGACAACCTCCCGAACACGTTGGTGAATGACGTCATCGAAGATGCCAACAACATGATTTGGGTGGGCACAGAGTTTGGCCTGTGCCGTTACGATGGGGCAAAGTTCACCACCTATCTGTACGAGAAAGGCAATCCCAACTCCTTGCAGAACAACTACGTACGCACCTTGTTTGTCGATTCGCACGGCCGACTGATGGTGGGCACGCGAGCCGGCCTCCAGGTCTATCGACCCGCCACGGACGACTTCACCCCCTTGGCCTCGTTCGAGGGCACGGGAGCCGCCAGTGGAGACATCACTCAGATCATTGAGCGCACCAACGGCGAGATCTGGATGAGTGGCAATGTACCGTGCTGTGCCCGCTTTGACGAAGAGGGCAATCCGGTGCTCTATGCCAATGCGTTCACCTACAAGGTCAACTTCACGGAATCCATCCTGGAAGACGGTATGGGTCACATTTGGCTCAACCGACGGATGAAGGAACTCTATTGCCTGAAGCCCAACGGCGAGGTCGAGCACTTCATGCAGGACGGCAAAGACGTGCCGTTCAATGCCCTTTACCTGGGTACGGACGGTATCCTGTACGGTGGTGGACAGAAGTCGGGACTGTTCCGTTTAGACCCTAAGACACAACGCTTTGAACCCTTGATCGGGGCGCAGGGCGTACCCTACCTGGTGCGTGACATCAGCAACCTGGACAGCGGGCAACTGCTCATCGCCACCGACAATGCCGGACTGAAAGTATATAACCTCAACACAGGGCAATGTTACAACTACGAGTTTGACGACGCGCGCATCGATGCCAAGTCGCAGAAGGTGCATGCCATCTGCCGCGACCACAACAACGTCCTCTGGTTGGCACTCTATCAGAAAGGTGTGATGATGGTGCCGCCCAAACCGCAGCCTTTCCGTTGTCTGGGTGCCACTTCGTTGCGCAACAGCATCGGCGACAAGTGTATCACCTCGATGTTCTACGACACCAACCACCTTATCTGGGTGGCCACGGACAACGGCGGACTCTATGCCTTGGACTCGGAGGGAAGGCAGAAACGCTACTTCCCCTACACGGGTCAGCCGCACACCGTTCCCTCGGCCTTGATCAGTATCTTCGAGGACTCCCGTCACCGTTTCTGGTACGGTTCCTACTCGCAAGGCGGAGGTTGGATAGACGAGAACACAGGACGATGCTCCACCTTTACCGTCGAGGGCCAAGATGCCAGTACGCTCAACGTGTATGACTTCGCCGAGGACCATCAGGGTCGCATCTGGATGGTCTCGATGGGCTCGGGCGTCATGTGCTACGACGAGAAGAGGCAGACCATGGCCGAAACCATTGACAAGGACTCTTGCCGTTGGGCCAACTGCTGTTACTTCGACCCGCTGCGCAAGACGCTGTACGTCGGTTCGTATAACGGATTGACCTCGGTGGACCTTTCGACCGACAGTCTGACCAAACGGCAGTACCTCGGCCAATATATCATCTTCTCGATTGTCGCCTACACGGGTGGACGGTTGGCACTCTGCACCAGCGAGGGATTGCTTATCTTCGACCCCAACACGGGCAAGAGCACCTGTTACGGACTGACGGACGGACTGCCCAGCGACCTTATCTACGCCGCCCGGACCGATGCCTCGGGCTTGTTGTGGATTGCGACGAATGCCGGACTATCGTGCTTCAACGAGAAACTGCACACCTTCACCAACTACACGGTGAATGACGGTTTGCAAAGCAATGAGTTCTACAAGAATGCCGCCATGACCGACTGGTGCGGCCGACTCTGGTTTGGCGGCACGACCGGCATCACCTACTTTGACCCGATGGAGATGAACCAGGAGGGCGAGAAATGTCAGGCACGCATCGTCACCGTGGCAGCCAGCGGTCGTTGGATAAGGAACTTGCAAGACACCATCTTTGACGACACGTCGTTCACCTTCGAGATGGCCACCCTCCCTTTGCACCGCACGGGCCATGCCATCTATTCCTATTCGTTGGACGGCGACCCCTGGCAGTCGTTGCAACAAGGTCAGAACCAGATTTCGTTCAGTCATATCACTCCGGGACCACACACGTTCCGCTATAAGGCACGCCTGTCGGAAGTGGAGTCGGAGGTCAAGGAATATCACTTTGCCGTCACCTATCCCTGGTATGAACAATGGTGGGCTATCCTGTTGATGATTGCCATCGGCATCGGCATCCTCGTCCTCGTGTTGCAACAGTTGCGCCACCGCCACGTCATCCGCAAACGACTGGCACAACACGTTCAACAACAAGCCATTAACGAGGCGAAATTGCAGTTCTTCATGAACATCGCACACGAGATTCGCACCCCAATGACGATGATTGTCTCACCGTTGCAGAAACTCATGGCTTCGGATGCCGACCCGACACGCCACCATGCCTACATGATGATGCAGCGGAATGCGGACCGCATTGTCGGCACCATCAACCAGCTCATGGACCTCCGTAAGATTGACAAGAAGCAGATGAAGCTGTACTGCAACGAAGTGGACATCGCTGCCAGCGTCAAAGACCTCTGTGAGTCGATGCGCGACGTGGCAGATGTACGTCAGGTGCGCCTCTCACTCATAGACCGTACGCCACAGGGTCTGCGTCTATGGGTCGATACCAGCAACTTCGACAAGATACTGATCAACCTGCTCTCGAACGCCCTCAAATATACGCCTGCGGGTGGAAGTGTCGAGGTGGAAATCAGCAAGGGGGCCGAGTCGGACGCCTTCCCAGCTGGTTCTTTCATCCTTCGGGTGACCGATACAGGCGAAGGCATTCCGAAGGAGGAACGGTCGCGCATCTTTGAACGCTTCTATCAAGTGCGTTCCACCTCGGCGGGCAAAAGCGGCACCGGCATTGGCCTGCACCTCACCGCCTCGTTGGTCAAGTTGCACCACGGCACCATTACGGTAGATGACAACCCTCAAGGACAGGGCACTTGCTTCACCGTGACTCTCCCATTGGGCCATGCTCACCTGAAGAGCAGCGAGATATCGACCGACACGCAGGTGGTCATGAATGTGTCGCACCCCGATGCCACACTCATTGCCCCCGACGCCTACGTCGCCGAAGAGAAGACCGTGAACGACACCACGCAGACCAAGAGTCTGGTGGTCATCGCCGAGGACGATGAAGAGATCCGTCAATACATCATCCAAGAACTCTCGGCCTACTGTCGTGTCGTCGCTTGCAGCAACGGCAAAGAAGCGTTGGACTACATCATGCACCAGACTCCCGACCTGCTCCTGTCGGACATCATGATGCCGGAGATGGACGGCTTCGAACTGTGCCGCAAGATACGTAGTAACGTGCGCCTCAACCACATACCGATTGTCCTGCTCACCGCCAAGGCGGACGAGGAGACCCGTCTGGAGAGTCTGGATCAAGGCGCCGACGCCTTCATCACCAAGCCGTTCAGCATGGAGGTGCTCCGTCGCACGGTACAGAACCTCTTGAAGAGTCGCGCCAACCTACGTAGCTCCTACAGCGGTTCGCAACTACCTGTGGATCAAGTGGAAACGCCGAAGGGCAAGTCGCCCGACGAACGACTGATGGAACGCATCATGAAGGTGGTCAACCTCAACCTCAGCAACCCCGAACTCACTTCGGAACTCATTGCTCAGGAGGTGGGCATGAGTCGCGTGCACCTCTACCGCAAGTTGCGTGAGTTGACCAACCAGACCGCCCGTAACTTCATCTATAACATACGTTTAGCCAAAGCCGCCGAACTTTTGGCGCAAAAGAAATGTTCGGTGACCGAAGTGGCAGAAATGGTAGGTTTCACCAATGCAAGCAACTTCGCGTCGATGTTCAAACGCATGTACGGCGTATCGCCTTCCACCTATATGGACGAACATGTCAAGAAGAACGTGATTGTCAAACCATTGACAGACGAAGACTTCGACGGCGAAAGCGCCAAAGACGATCACTTAATGCCCTAATTATTAAGCCATGAACAAACTTCTATCCTCGGGTTGGATGGTCAAGACCGGGTTGGCAATAGCCTACCTCCTTACCATCGTGGTGTTTCATGCCACCCTTCCTCTCCGTTGGCTCTTTGCCGCCGAGTGGGGGGATGTCACCAGTCTCTGGAACTGGCTGTCGGGTTCGATGTGGACCTGGAGTTTCTGTTGGGCCACCGTTGCTTGGCTGGGGGCCCTCCTGCTGTTGGGAATGGTTCGCCTGTTCTGGAAAAAGGGTCGCCCTATCCTCCTGTTTTTCATGGGTTTTGCCCTCTCCCTGGCTGGCACTTTAGCCGCTACCGGAGTGTTCTCGAAACCCTCTACCCAAGACCGATTCACCGCGCTCATGGTGTTGTCGGGCCGAGAAGATTGGAAGGGCATCATCGACTATGCACAACGGCATCCATCGGCCAACCCCTTGGAAATCAACATCGTCAACCTGGCATACGCCGAGTTAGGACAGTTGGCCGACCGCTTTTCCCGTCAACGTAACCCGAAGGTGCAAGACCTCTTTGCCTTGGAAATCAACAGCCCCTACGTCGCTGCCCTGCTGAGTGACATCTACTGGAGCATGGGCGAGATATCCATGTCGCAGATGTATGCTTTCGAGGCCAACGAGAAACTTGGTAACCTCTCGCCCCGCCTGTTGCGTCGGTTGGTCAAGACGAACATCCTCTTTGGCTACTACGCCGTGGCCGAGAAATACCTCAACCTCCTGGAAACCAATCCCTCGCAGCGTGCCTTTGTCCGCCACTATCGCTCCCTGCTGTCGGACGAGGCAGTAGCCAACGACAACGAACTGCACACCAAGCATTTGTGCATTCCCGAGGAGAACGGTTTCCCCAGTTCGCGAAGCCTTCCGTATGACCTCCAAGTGATTGTACAGAAAAATCCCGCTCACCACACTTCGGCTCAATACCTTCGCGCCATTCAGGTGCTCGCGAGGTAGGGAGAGAGTAAAGAGTAAAGAGGAGAGAGTAAAGTAGAATGAACTGGAGGCTACAACTTCTATCGTCCATTAACTACATAGACATTAGCCTATTAACTACAGATAACTACATAGGCGCCAGCCTATTAACTTCCATATAGTCCCATGAACCACAAACACCTATTTACATATATAATATTGTTGGGCCTTGGTCTCGGCTCCGCCTGTTCGTTGCAGGAACAGGACGCACTGCCGTTGCACCAACTTCCACCGCTGCAACCCGACATTCTGGGAGTGACCCTACCTCGCAACTTAGCCCCCTTGCGGTTCCAGTTACCCGACAGTTGTGGACTCTCTGATATACAGGCAATTTTCTATGCTTCGGACCAGAAACAGATTGTCTGGCATAGGTCGGGCGAGATTGCTATCGCGATTGACAATTGGCAAAAACTCATCCAAGGTCAAGACAGCATTCTGGTAAAAGTGCAAGGCAAGAAGGCGGGGCAATGGGTTGAATATGATGCCTTTCCGCTCTATCTGTCAAACGACAGCATCGACCCTTACCTCTCCTACCGACTCATTGAACCGGGGTACGAGGTGTGGGGCAAGATGGGTATTTACCAACGCCAATTGGCCTCGTACGACGAGTCGCCTATTCTGGAAAACACCTCCACCAAGGGCGGTTGCATGAACTGTCACACCTATCGGCAACACGACCCCGACCAGATGCTCTTCCACCTGCGTGCACAATGTGGCGGCACTTATATCCTGAACCACGGTAAGGTGGAGAAATTGAACACCAAGACGGCTCAGACACTCTCGGCGTTGGTCTATCCAGCCTGGCACCCTTCGGGACGTTATGTTGCCTTCTCGACCAACCTCACCAAACAGGCGTTCCACAGCACGGACCGCAACCGCATTGAGGTATTCGACACAAACTCGGACATTGTCATCTACGATGTGGAGAACCATCAGATTTTCAGCAACCCCGCACTCAAGTCGGAGGGTGCGTTCGAGACGTTCCCTTCCTTCTCTCCCGACGGACGGATGCTCTACTTCTGCTCGGCCGACAGCGTGAACGTGATGCAACACTACGACAGTGTCCATTACTCGCTGTGCCGAGTCTCGTTCGATGCAGATGCCCCCGTTGGACAACAGATTGGCTCGCAAGTAGATACCCTCTACAACGCCCGACTTTCGGGTGGCAGTGTATCCTTCCCGCGCGTCTCTCCCAACGGCGATTTCTTGATTTTCACCCTCTCGGGCTACGGCAATTTCTCCATCTGGCACAAGGATGCCGACCTCTACCGTCTCCGACTCTCCGACAACACGATTACCCCCCTCTCGATGCTCAACACTCCCGACGTGGAAAGTTTCCACTCCTGGAGTAGCAACGGTCGCTGGCTGGTCTTCAGTTCCCGTCGTGAGAATGGTCTCTACACGCGTCCTTTTATCACTCACATCGACGCTAACGGAGTGGCTACCAAGCCTTTCCCGCTGCCTCAGTCTGACCTCCGTCACGATGCCCTCCTCATGAAGTCGTACAACCTCCCCGAATTCATGTTAGGCCCTGTCACGTTGCCCTCCAACTTCGCCGACCAAGCTGCCAACGATGCAGGAATCGACATCACATTCCAAGAAGTCAGCAACCATTGATAATAAACAAACAGAACCGCCGCACTTTGCATCATCGCAAGTGCGGCGGTTTTTGTTTTCATTTTCAGTCCCTTATGGGCAACGAAGAGTAAGTCTTTTAGTCGTTGGCCTTACGGGCGAACTTTCTGAATTGTGCAGGTATCTGCTCCGGCTGGCGATATTGAAGTGACATCATAGCTTCGGCATAACGGCGACCCAGAATGCGGTAACCCTCAGCGGTGAAGTGGAGTTTGTCGAAACGACCGGGGCAACCCAACGAACTGATAGGATGGGCGGTAGGAATGGTGTTGCGGATATCGTCGATGATGGCATTGTGGTGGTAGCAGCAACCGCCATCCTCCTGTGTCATGAGTTCGCCGACCAAGAGAGGACACTCCTCTGCCTTGAGGTTCAACTCGGCCAACATACGTTCGTAGATGACCTTGACACGCTCCGGCCAATCCTGTTGACCGTTGTTGGTACAACCCTGATGAAGGAGGATTCCCTTGATGACACCCACCTTCTGTGCCTCCTTAGCGAGGTTCATGAGTTCGCGATAAGGGTTGTTATTATAAGCCTTGCAGAAGTTCTTGTACCAATCGGCTGCACGGGCAATATCGACAGCGGTGCTGTCCTCGTTGAAGAGGTTGATGTTGGCGCCACCCACAGCGACATGAACCACGCCAATCTTGATGGAGTCGGGCAACTTCTCGACCAACGTACGACCAAAGTAGTCGGCAGGAGTCAGACCTGTATTCTCACGGCAGAGAGGCGGTACAGCGGCATACCACTTGCCTTTTTCACGACCAATCTTAGGCATATCGACCGCCGACAACATACGGAAACGGGTACTGATACCCTGTCGGTCTTGTGGTTCGATACGGGCATTGCCTTCCATGTTCGACTGTCCGAAGCAGAGGTAAATGTGGAAGTTCGGGTCGAACTTCTCCGGCTGAGGAATGATGCCTGGAGCAGGTTCACCCTCCGAATAGTTCAACACCTTGTTTTTCTCATAGAAATTAGAAACCTCCTGTGCCTTGACCGACAGGAGCACTGCACAACAGGCAGCCAAAAGAAGAATACGTTTCATTATTTATATAATTAAGGACTCTCCCCAACCCACCCTAAGAGGGAGGGAGAATAAAAAATACAAAGAGTAGAGTGTAAAGAGTAATGTGTAAAGTAGTTTGTTGATGCAATAAACAACCCCATTAACCCCATCATGCTCAACAACCGCCTCCCCCCGATGTTCTTACAACGATTAAGAAGGATAATCTCCTCTCCTCAAGGTCCTCGCAGCGGTAAGGAGGAACAAACCCCTCCCCTCGGGGTCCTCGCAGCGAAAAGAACGATTGATAATCGTTCAGCGAGAAGACGAGGCTTTAGCCGAGGGACAAGTCGGGAGGGGGGCGTGGTGTCGTAGTTTTACTCCGCAATCACGAATCCACCGCGAGCAGGCACGGTGACAGGCGAGAGTTTACCTTTCTTGCCCGACGAGCGGAACTCCCAAGGCGATTTGGCACTCTTGCCGTCCAGGAAGACCGTAAGTTGTTTCTTCTTGATGGACAACATCTTCAGGTACTTCGGGAGGTCGAAGGTCATCTCTCCATCCGTGCCGTTGATGCCGGCAATGAACCAACGTTCACCTTTTCGACGCGCGATGACGACGTTCTGACCCGGGTAACCCTCCAGGAGGCGGGTCTCGTCCCACGCGGTCGGCAACTCCGAAAGGAAGTTCTTGACCGCCTCCGGTTGGGCCAGAAAACTCTCAGGACGATCGGCCAAGTGCTGGATGCCCGACTCGAAGAGAACGGTCAATGCCAACTCGTGGGCATGCGTTGTGATGTGTGGATGTTGGCTGTCGGTGAAAGCGCAAGGGGTATAGTCCATCGAACCGACGACGTTGCGCGTGAAAGGTAACGTGGCGTTGTGCGCCGCTGCCCGTTTGGTGAAGGTGGGTACGTTGTTGTACCACTCGGCACCATACACACCCTCCGTACTGACCAGGTTCGGGTAGGTCCTTTGCCAACCACGAGGAATAGTGGCACCGTGGAAGTTGACCAACAGATGATGCTTGGCGGCACTCTCCAGAAGTTCTATCATATAACGCATGTTCCGGTTGTTGTCGCCCGAGAAGAAATCAATCTTGACACCCTTCACGCCAATCTTCTCACACCAGGCGAACTCACGCTCGCGGTCCTCTGGTTTGTTCAATCGGAACTTCGGACCCGGCGCGCCATTCACCCAACCCACGCTGCTGTTGTACCAAATCATGGGTTTGATGCCATTATCGATGGCATAGCGCACCGCCGCTTCGACCATCGGCATCTTCTCCCCTTTGTACTCCATCGGGGCAGCCTCGTCCCATTCGGCATCAATCAAGACGTAAGGCAGGTTCAATGCCACTGCCATGTCGATATATTTCTTGATGATATTATAGTCCTTCGAACCATGATTGTAGGCCCAATAGACCCACGAGGCGACGCCCGGCTCAATCCAAGCGGTCTCGTCCAGTCGGCAGGGCAGCGAGTTGTCGGTCACCAGGGTCGATGCCACCACCTCGGCCAATGAACCCAGGATTAAGGTCTGGTCGGCATGACCACCTTCGCCGTCGGCCTTCACCTCGAAGATACCCTCGCGTGCCGAGCGGAAGAAACTGGAAGCAGCATCCAGGCTATCGACGTTCGACTCCGTCAAGAGGGCAAACAGACCATCCTTGTATTCGAACAAGGCCGGATAACCCAAGTGCTCACCCTCCTTGTGGTTACTGTTCTTGGGAAAGAAACCTTCGTAACTGTCGGCCCAGTGCATCAGCCAGTCGTTCTGTGCCGTGGTGAAATCGACCAGATGGGGACGATCCTGCTGCAAGCCGGGCGACGACGTGTTGTTGCTGGTCCATGTCACACCATCGTTGTAAGCTCTCACCTGCAGGGTGTGTCCGTCGGTCAACTGATAGGTGCATTGCGTGTAGGCATTGGAACAATGACTGCGCTTGCCGGTCAGCATATCGTATTTCACTTCGCCCGCTTCGGTGGTCAGCGCCTTGTCGGTCGAGAGGGCGACGGGGAGCGACATCACCTGTTGCCGCTGCCCGGCATGGAGGCAGGACACGGTCAAGGCGCCATCATGAAACGTCACCTGCACTTTGCCGTTGGGCGAAGTCTGTGCTTGGAGGGTAGGCAGCGCCAATGCACTGCAAAATAATAAGGGTAAAATGTGCTTCATTCCAGTAATGTATAGTTGCCCAAATAGCCCATCCCGGGAGGGAGAGATTCTTCTGTGGGCTTGTTTTTCATTCTCCGAAGTGCATCCTCGGACTAAACAGGGGCAAAGGTACGGCTTTTCCGACAAACAGCAAAACAAAAATGATACAAAAACCTTTGACTGCGAAACATCAAGGCAGGAAACCACCAGAAAGAGCACCAAAACAGCACTAGAGGTACTGACCCGCCGCACATCTCCTATTTCTGGAATGTACGACAGGTCAGCATGAGAGAAAGTGGAAGAATGGGAGTCAACCCCACTCTTTTATATCTTTTTGCGGAGATTATATACCAATGTAACCAACGTGAGCGCTGCACAACAGGCAAAGAGAACGCCATATCCCCAGGCATCGGCTACCCGTCCACAAAGTACAGCGACGAGGATGCCACTCAAGTGGGTGACGACCGTCTGCATGGTGAAATCCGTTCCTTCCAGTCCGGGGCGGACATGATCCATCGCCGAGGTATAGACCACGACGGTACTCAATCCATAGCTGAACCACAGCATCACGACGGCAGGATAAACCAGCACGGGTGTCGAACCCAAGAGATGTACCAAGACGAAATAGAGGGCGGTGCAACTCGATACGGCAGCAAAGAGGATGCGCCCTGCCCTACGACTGCGGTGCACAATAAATCGACCACTCAACAGCGAAGCAACGCAGGCCGCCGCCGACCCTGCCACACCACTCAGCATACCAATCTGCTCCATGCTATATCCCAGATCGACCAACCAAGGCCGTATCATCGAGAGGATGCCAATCAGCCCAGCATAACACAATGCCAAGAACCCTATCTGTGGCCAAATCTCACGGCGGGCAAAGAAACTGACGATAGCGGTCCAGCGAACGGGTTCGGCATTCTGTTTGGCAGCAATGTTCAACGTACGGTTCCGGTAGAGCGGCACGAGTGCCACCACTACAAATAGGGCCAAGCAGGGTAACAAACGGTTCCACCCAAAACGTTGCAACAAAGCGAGCAACACACCACTGCCCAACAACGTGGCACAGAAACTACCCAACGACTGCATGCTGTTGACCAATCCCTTCTCCTTATGTCCGAAAGAAAGTACAGCCAAGGCATCGGTAGCAATATCTTGTGTGGCTGAGGCGACAAACGAGATGAAAATCAACCCAATCACCAACGGGAAATGCAACTGCAAGTCGAGCAATCCCACCAACAGGATAAGGAGGGCATAGACTCCTTCACTATAGAATATGCAACGGCGAAAGCCTTGCAAAGTGTCGCACTTTTTATCGACCCAAGGTGACCAAAGGAACTTGAGCACCCAAGGTAACTTGATGACCTGCAACATCGCAATAGCCGACAGCGAAAATGAGGCCTGACGCATGGTCACCTGCAATGCTGTAGAGAAGAACGTCATGGGCAACGATTGTGCCAAATAGAGACAGAAAAATGTCAAAAGATTCTTGCGCATGGACGGTTAGAAAGAGTAGAGAGTAAAGGGTAAAGAGTAAAGTAGAATGAAGGGGAGGCGACACACCTTGCTAACAGGTCTTTTAGTAACGTAAGTCATTGAACGTGAAAACATCAGAAACGACTTACTGACCCGTTTAGAGACTGCGGTCTAACTTTTCCGCCTCCGACATACCTTGCTTGATGCGGTCACCGATGCCGATGCCGTCTCGGAGGTTTCCAGCAATGGTGAGCGTAGGATATTGTTGTTGCACACGTTCGATGGCAGCCAGTCGGGCAGGCGTGTGTGTGTCATACTGAGGAATAGCACGCGGATGGCGGAAGATGCGGATAGCGTCTGCCACCTTGTCGGCAGGATAACCAAGCATCTCGTGCAACGAACGGTTGACCATCTCCTGCAACTGAGCATCGCTCCAATCCAGATACTCGGGATGACGTGTTCCACCCACGAAATAAGCCATAGCGGCACCGCGTTCGGGAGCGCGTCCTGTGAAGCAAGCCGAGGGAAAAAGGATGCCCAACATGTCACGATTCTCGCGCGAGGGAACCAGTCCTCCGAAGGCGCGCCACTGCACTCCACCGCCATCCTGAATGCCTACGCCTACCTGAACAACGGGGGCGTAATAGAGATGACTGAGGTCGGCCATCACATCCTCCTCCACAAAGGGCAACAGGTCGGGCAGGGAGTAAGCGCCGCAAGTGGTCACAACGTGTGCCGCCTGGAGGGTCACGCCACCTGTTGGCGACTGGTAAGTGATGGTCCAATGTCCTTGGCCATCGGGCTGCACCTGAATCTGGTGTGCCGAGGTGATAAGACGGTCTCGACCAATCTCATCGGCCAAGGCATGCACCAAAGTCGAGAAACCTCCACGCGCCGAAAAGACCTTTTTGGTGGCCTTACGGTCACGTTCACTCTTGGGTTGGCGCGCTTTGGCCAGACTGCCGCGCACAAAGGAACCATGCTCCTGTTCCAAGGCATAGAGTTTGGGAAGCGCCCAACGCGTAGGCAACTGGTAAGGGTCGCCAGCATACACCCCCGAGAGGAACGGATCGACGGCATAATCAACAAATGACTTACCCAGACGCCGCTGCGCCAAACTGCCGACACTCTCGTTCGGATCCGTTCCCCGCTTACGCCAGGGTTCACCCAAGATGCGAAACTTGTCGTGCCAACGGAACAGCGGAGTAGCTATGGCACTGCCCAGACCTGAAGGAAGGGGGTGGAAACGGTCGCCCTTCCAGATGAGACGGCACTTGCTCGATGCCTGAGCTACCTCCATCGTACAGCGGTCACCCAACTGCTCAAACAATTCGGCCACCTCGGGATACTTGACGACTCCCGTGTTAGGACCCGCCTCGAAGATAAAATCACCCTCGCGAACAGAGTTGATCTGTCCACCCACACGGTCTTGCTGTTCCAACACCAACACGTCGAGACCCTTGCGCCGCAACTGATAGGCACAGGTGAGTCCCGTAATGCCAGCTCCTATAATGATAACGTCGAACATAAACAATAACTTTTTTTTCTTCTTCAACTTGCCAGACTTAAACTGCACTCACTAACCTCACAGCGGCTTCGAGAACTGCTTGTCGGTATGCACCATGAGTTTGTCCAAGGCGGCACACACATTTCGGACGTAAGGATGCCCCTCGGCGGTCATCTCCAGTCCATCGGACCAGAGCGTGATAATGCCGTCGGCCTCCATCTCCCGAAGCTGCGCCTCATCATAGTGCAAAGCGGCGAGTACGTCAGCTACAGACAGATGCAGAGACGCCGCTATCTCGGACCAACGGAGGGAGTAATTGCACATCAACCGTTCGATAACCTCTTTGGCGATGCACTCCTGCGGACTGAGGTAGTAACCCTTGCGTACAGGCAGACGACCTGCCGAAACTTCGGCGATGTACTCTGCTATATCCTTGGTATTCTGCGCATAAGCATCGTGCAACTGGCTGATGCCGGTCACGCCGAGGGCATAGACTTGCCCCGTGGTGCGACGGGTGCAATAGCCTTGGAAGTTGCGATAGAGCAAACCCTGCTGGAGCGCCGAGTAAAGTTCGTCCGTGGGCAGCACAAAATGGTCCAGACCGATGCTCTTATACCCAGCCTCATGCAGCAAGGCGGTAGCGCGGTCGGCCATCTCCTGCTTGAGTTCGGGAGCGGGCAGACCAAGACGTTCCAATACCTGTTGGCGCTTGAAGACCCACGGCACATGTCCGTAACTGAAAGTGACCAGGCGGTCGGGCCGTAGGGCAATGGCCTGTTCGATGTTCCGCGCCACCGACTCGGGCGTCTGGTAAGGCAGACCATAAAGGAAATCCAAATTGACGGTGGCACCCGCTTCACGCAGCACGGACATGATGTCGCCGAGCGGTTCGGCCGAAGGCACTCGTCCCACCGCCTGAAGCACTTGTTCATCTCTGTCCTGCACGCCGATGCTGAAACGGTTGAACCCACTCTCGCAGAGGGCTTGCCAATCGGCCAGACGGAGATAACCCGGATGACACTCGATGGCAATCTCGGGTTGGTCGATGGTGGGAAAAAGCGACAAGAGGTGCTCATTCAGTTCGCGCAACACTGGAATGGGCAACGCCGTTGGACTGCCTCCACCATAGTGTATCTGACTGATGGGACGAGTACGATCCAAGTGCGCTGCCACCAGTTCTATCTCACGATGCACTGCTTCGACATACTGCTGCACCGCCTCGGCATCCTGTGGCATCAGGTAAGAGTTGCACCCGCAATAATGGCACAAACGCCGGCAATAAGGCATGTGCAGATAGAACGACACATGGCGACTGCCTTGACCGTTCGAGCGCTCGATATGTTGCGCCCAATCCGCGCCATCCATCCCACCAAAATAATTGGCAGGAGGATAGCTCGTATATCGAGGAACTGAAACGTTATATTTGGAAAGAAGCATAAGCAGTAGTTACAAAAGTCGTAGGACAGTCTTCCGACGGCACGCTGCCCCTCCGTCGCGCTCTTTATATGGTCAAATATGGGTCAATATATGGTCTTGATTCGGTGATTGATTTCGGTCGGTTCAACCTTACGTCAATCGTTACCCAATCGATACCCAATCGATACCCGACCTTCACCGCGAGGGTGGGGCGAGGGAGGGAGTGAAGGGATATGAAAAATGAAGAATTAAAAATGAAAAGTGAAAAAGCTCTCCGTCCGTTAGAGACCTATCAATCATCAAAACTTCACCTCCAACGTGACACCCATCGTCATAGGTTTGCCCTGCTGCGCATACGAACCCTGCGACACGAAGTAATAGCTCAGGTAGTCGGTGTCGGTGAGGTTCTTGCCCCACAATTCGAGGGCATAGTTGCCCTTGACCAAAGCGACCTTGGCACCCAGCACCGCATAGAAGGGTTGAGCGACTTGATTGTCCTCCAACCAGTAGAGTTTGCCTACGCCGGTCACGTTGGCTGTCAGTGAGATACGGTCCAGGCCGCGCGAAGGATGGATATCGTAGTTAGCCAAAGCCGACATCGTGTGACGTGGCACGAATGGGGTCATCTTGCCGTTGTAGTTGACCGTCTCGCTCTTCTTGTAGTCGAGGAACTGTGCATAGGTGTAACCATAGCTACCTTGCAACAACAGATTGTCCCATGGACGGACACGCAGGTTGGCCTCGATGCCCTTGCTGTTGGAGTGGCCGGCATTGTAGATGATGTTGCCTACCCCCGAAATGGTGCGCGAGATGTGTTGGTCTTCCCAATCGATATAAAAGAGGGTGAGGTCGCCGCTCACGGTGCGGTCGGCATTGGCCAGACGCACGCCTGCCTCGTAGTTCCAGTTGTATTCGGCCTTGTAGGTCTTCTCCGAATCCACTTGGAACGAGGTGTTGAATCCGCCGGCCTTATAACCACGGCTCACATTGCCGAAGAGGCTATTCTGCTCGTTGAACTGATAGAGCAAACCGAACTTAGGGATGAACTCCAGTCCCTCCATCTGGGCACGTTTGACAGGCTGTGCTGTTTCCGCGCCGGTGGCATGTGACAGCACGCTCACGCCATATTTCTGACGGCTGTGCTCATAGTCCAGACGGGCGCCGACGGTGGCCGACAAACCAGCCAACAGGTTGTAAGACACCTGACCGAAGAGCGCCACATTCTCGGTGGGCACCGTGTAGCGCGTCGTGTTCAGACGATTCATGGACGGTACGATGTAGTCGGTGCGCTGCGTCTGCTTGTAGTGCTGCACAAATCCGCTCACACCTGCCACCCACTGCAGGCGACCTTCATCTTCCGATTTGAGGGTCAACTCCTCGCTCACCACATTATTATAGATACCATTGGTCACATAATAGAGGTCGTTGGCGGTAAAGTCCTGATCAATGTGTTGGTCGTCGTTGATATGCTCAAAGGAAGTCTGACTGTTCAGACTCCAACCATCGCCCTCATAACGGACTTGCAGACCCGTATGGCTGATGAGACGCTCGTAACCACTGGCGCGGTTGTAGGTGATGGGCGACAGGGTCTCTTTCTGCACATCATAAGGCGCATAGGGGTAACCGCCTTGATCCAGATAATCCAACTGCGAGGTGAGGCGCAACTGCCAACCAGCGGCGGGACGCCAGTAGAAGGCCACTTTTCCACCGGCCACATCCAATGGGTCGGCCTTTTCCTTCAGGCTATCATTGTCAAAGAAACCGTCGTTATGCTCGTAGTAGCCACTCACACTATAGCCGAAAGTCTCTCCAACCTTGCCATAATGTGCCGCCTGGGCACGATAGGTATTGTAGTTGCCATACGTAACGCGCGCCCGTGTGCCTTGATAATCGAAAGGAGAATAGGTATGTACGCTGATCAGACCACCCAAAGTGTTACGGCCATACAACGTACTCTGGGGACCACGATAAACCTCTATGCTGCGCACGTCGAACATATCCATGTCGAACGATGACACCTCGAAACGAGGCATTCCGTCGATGTAATAGCCTACGGCAGTACCTTTCACCTTCGACATCACGCCTCGGATGGCGATAGGACGGGTCTGGCGTGAACCATATTCGGGAATAAAGACGTTGGGCATCACGGCCGAAAGATGAATCACCTCGGATACGCTGACGGCATTCAACTGACCGGCCGAGATGACCGATGCAGACAGAGGTGCCAGATTATGCTGATTGACCTTCTCGCTCACCACGACGGTCTCGTCGAGGCTATACAGACTCAAAGAATCACTCGAAGACTCGCTGGTCGTAGGATTGAGTTCGGAACCGGCCCAAACGGTGCTCATTCCCGCCAACGCGCATACACATACACACAATACTTTCTTTTTCATATATTATACTGAATTTGTTTTTTTGCGGCGCAAAGGTACTGACAATCGGCCTTCTATACAATCCTTATTTATGAGGATTTGCAGTACCATCGCCTCATTTTTCGACATAATCAACCTTTTTTTACTTTTTTCCGTCCCCGAGGTCACTTTTTTTCGAGTTCCTCCGTTATATAGGTGAAAGACGTTGAAACGGACTACCGAACGGGGCGCCACCTTCGGAACCGAGACAACGAACGAATGTATAACCTAAAAACTATATATATATTATGGTCGAAAATGTTATTATCACTTGCACGATTTTCGTAGTCTGTGGATGTGTCACTCCAGTCATGATAGTCAATAACCTGACCAAGCGCAAGATGCACCGCATCGACAAACAAAACGAACTGCTGTTGTCGGCTCTGGAGAAGAACCCTAACGTCGATGTTGAGAAACTCATCAAGCAGATGAACGTCAGCGGAGCATCGGGCAACAAGAAACTGATTAAGGAGAGACTGCTCTCCCGCCTCTTGTGGGGCACCATGCTCGGCATGATGGGTCTGGGTCTAGCCATCGCTGGATTCTATATGAACCATGAATGGCTGACGTCGAATGCAAGTTACCACAGAGATGACTATTTCTTTATGGGCGTTTGGGGACTTGTCATCTTGGGCCTCGGCCTGGGATTCCTGGCTAACTTCTTCATTGGCAAGAGGATGCTCGCCCGAGAGATGGAATCTGAGGCACAGAATCTGGAGGCTTTCGGTAAATTCCTGGAGAAGTGAACCGCGAACAATTCACAGCACTTGTCACCCGTGAACAGGAGTCGTTGCGACGATTCCTGTTGGCGCTGTGCACCGGCAACCATGACGATGCCAACGACATAGCGCAGGAGGCACTCATCAAGGCCTACCTGGCACGCGACAAGTACTGCGAACAGGAGAAATTCGGAGCTTGGCTCTACCGCATTGCCTACAACACTTTCCTGGACCGACTGAAGACGCAACGGGACTTCTGCGACATCGACGAGGCGGATGTACTGACTGCCGAGTCGAGTGCCGATGCCCGGTTTGAATATCAGGAACTCTATGCCGCCTTGCGTACCCTGCCACCGAAAGAACGCTCCGCCATCCTGCTCTACTACCTGAAAGGCTATTCCATCCAAGAGGTGGCAGGCATTGTCCATTGCTCGGAAGATGCCGTGAAGAAACAACTCTCGCGCGGTCGTGAACAATTGAAAATCAAGATGAAACAATGAAGGAAGAAGATTTTTTGAAGCAAGACGATAACTTACAGCAACTCTTCGACGACTTCCACCCCACGTTGTCGGACAACGACCAGTTCATGCAGTCGTTGTCGAACAAACTGGATGCCATCGACTATATCACCCAGCAGCAACTGGCTCAGAAACGTTGCTATCGGCGCACCTTGCTCATCACCTTGGTGGCAGGTATCGTAGGCGGTGGTCTCCTCACGGCCTTTGCCCTCCTCTATCTGCAACCGGGCTCATTGTTCACCCTCTCGCTGCAAGCCGACCTGTCGAAGTTCATTCACGAGAACCTGATTGCCATCAGTCTCTCTGTGGGCACGCTACTGCTCAGCGGCATACTCATAGCGACCGCCAACTTCGTCCTGGAGGTATTTTCCTATCGTTCGCCACTCAAGTGGCAGAAGGAAGGGAGTTCGGGAATAGGGAGCCAAATGAAATGAAAAATGAAAAGTGAAAAGTGAAAAGTGAACCGTTAACTCCCGATAACTTCTTTTAAACTTTCTGTGGGTAGTACCGTCTTAATAGCAAACAAGAGTCATTAACCCGTTAAAATATACTACTATGAAGAAGTTAATGTTGACAGCCATCCTGGCTATCCTGAGCATGACTCAGATGTTTGCTCTCAGCACCAGCAGTTTACGCAATCATGCCCGCTTCATCAGCGACCGCATGGCCTACGAATTGGACCTCACGCCAAGGCAGTACGATGATATCTACGAGATTAACTTCGACTTCCTCTATCAGGTCAACCGCATTATGGACGATGTCGTCTATGGTTACCGCGATGCCATCGATCGTTACTATGAGTATCTGGATGACCGCAATGACGATATTCGCTATGTATTGACCAGCCGTCAGTATCGCCGTTTCCTGGATTGCGAATACTTCTACCGTCCACTGTACAGCACAGGTCGCCAATGGTCATTCCGCATCTATACCATCTACAGCAACCGGACATTCTTCTATTTCGATGCCCCTTTGCACTTCAAGACCTACGTCGGAGCACATTGTCGCGCCAAATATGCGACCCGTGACTATTACATGCGCCGTTACGAGCGTCAGATGCACGATCGTTATGCACCATTCTCTATCCGCGCCATCGAACCGGCTCGCCGACATGACATCCGCCGCAACGACTTCGGAGCCATCGAGCGTCACCGCCACGACAACGAGAGAAACCGCGTGAACAACTACAGCAACTCGGGTAGCCACCATCGCACCGACCATAAGTACTATCGTGACGATTCGGGCAACAAGCAGTCGCCCGACATCAACCGCAGGAACCGCAGCACGACGACGACAAGTCCTGCCTCCCGAAACAGCAACAGCTCTTCGACGACTCGTTCTTCCAATGCGGGCACAACGACCAACCGCTCGTCTAACGCGTCCACGTCAACGACCCGCAACAGCAACACGACCAATCGCTCTTCCAACTCCAACAGCAGTTCCTCTTCCAGCAGCAATCGCGGCAAGCGGTAAGCGATATGGATTTCTAAAAAGAAGGCCCGGATCTCCGAGCCTTCTTTTTTTGCATTAGCCAGATGTATGGCTACCTAGTTTATCGCTATACACGCAGATTTTCGTCGAAATAGTTGTTTATTTGTCAAGAAGTTACTATCTTTGCAGCGTCATTGAGTAAAATTACTCAGTCCATTGAGTAATTTTCCCAAACAGGGCATAACCTATTATTTTACAAATAAATACAACTTCACAATATTCCCAATCTTTCGACATACTATCGAACTTCCACCATGAAAAAATTATTTCTATTTTCTTTTGTCTCTTTCTGCTTTCTTACCCTGTTTTCCTGTCAAAACAAGGTCAGTCCTCTGGAACTGGCAGTGAGGGACTATGCAGGTGACAGGTGGACGAAATCCTTAAATGATAGCATAAAGAATAATGATACGCTCTTCCTGTGGGCACATTTTATTATTCCTGAACACTGGAGTTACTCAAGTTACCAAGTAGTAGATAGTCTGTACCATCCAAAGGTAGCCTTGTCCATAGGAGGCACCATAAATAGAATTGAATACCCAAGTTTTCCCAGATTCTTGCCTCCGCCGCCACCGCCCCCTATGCCAGATGTTATTGAGCAATTACAGATTACTGATGATGAGAGTGATGCTTACGAAGAAGAACCGAGTATTTCGACACGGTCAACTCAAAATCAGGAATATAAAGTAGATAGTATTGAAGTGTATAAGTGGTACCTCAAGGATGACTCAACACTCCAGGCATACGAGACTGCTGTCTTCGGTGCTCCGAAGGCAAAGCTGGATACGTTTCAGTTTTATCAAGAGATAATTGACCATTATCAGAAACGAGAAGGGGATTTATACCATACCATTGATAGCCTCTACTTGATGTCTCCTGAACTGATTGGATATACCACCTTTGGACGTGTACACGTTATCATACTTGCCGAAGATGAGGTTGACAAGAAATATATTGATGCCTTTTTGCGCGGCGTGAAAGTGCAGGATCTCCGTCCTCGGTATATTCATCACAAGAAGTATGAAGAGGAGGTATATTATTGTGGATGGGGCACATTCAATGTCTATGGCATCGAACAGAATGGCCAATTCAAGCAAATTGGCGGGTATCTTATAGATTAACTCCTTGATAGTTTCGACAATAACAACCGACGAAACTATATAAATATTAGGAAAAGATTTGGAGAATAACGCAAAAATGATTAACTTTGCGGCCGAATTTTATTCTTCCTAAAGGAAAAAAGTAATTAGTAATTAGTCATTTTCCCCCCAGGAAAGTAATTGGTAATTAGTAATTTTTCCTTAGGGAAAGTAATTAGTAATTTGTAATTAGTAATTTATACTTATATGAACAAGCCTATCGTGCTGAGTGGCATTCGCTCTACAGGACATCTGCATCTGGGCAACTACTATGGCGCCCTGCGTAACTTCGTCGATATGCAGAACGACTACGATTGCCGTTATTTTATTGCTGACTATCACTCACTTACCACACAGCCTGACCCATCGGTGCTCAACCCTAACGTGCGTAGCATCCTGGCCGAGTACTTGGCTGCCGGCATGGATCCCGACAAGTGTATCGTCTATGTGCAGAGCGACGTACCCGAGACCTGCGAGTTCTACACCCTCCTGAACATGCACGCCTACCTGGGCGAGTTGGAGAAGACCGTCAGCTTCAAGGACAAGGCACGCAAGCAACCGAATAACGTCAACGCTGGTCTCCTCACCTACCCCGTACTGATGGCTGCCGACATTCTCCAGCACAAGGCTAACTTCGTGCCCGTCGGCAAAGACCAGTTGCAGCACTTGGAGATGGCACGCAACTTCGCCAACCGCTTCAACCACTTCTACAAGACCGACTTCATGGTCGAGCCGAAACCTTACGAAGCCAAGGGCGAACCCATCAAGATCCCCGGTCTGGACGGTAGTGGAAAGATGGGCAAGAGCGAAGGCAACTGCATCTATATCAACGACGAAGACAACGTCGTCATCAAGAAGTTCAAGAAGGCTGTCACCGATATGACGCCAACGGAACCTAACTCGGAGATGAACGAGCCTATCAAGAACCTCTTCTACTTCCTCAAACTCGTCAGCGCCCCCGAGGTCTATGACCAGTTCCTCGCAGCTTGGAACGATTGTTCTATCCGCTACGGCGACCTCAAGATGCAGATTGCCGAGGATGTGCTCAAAGTGACCCGCCCTATCCGCGAGCGTTACAACGAGATTTACGCCAACGCCGACTACCTCAACAAGGTGCGTGAACAGGGTGCCGAAAAGGCCCGCGCCATTGTCCGCAAGAACGTAGAGGAGATGCGCCAACTCATGGGCTTCCGCAAGTTCTAAGTCTCTACTGTCGAGATTAAGGACATCCAATTAAGCATTTCAGGGCTTTGCCCTTCCAATGATAAAGAGAGAGCTTCCATGAGGAAGCTCTCTCTCTTTTATGTATATATGTGCACCGCATTTAGGTGCACCGTTTTCACAATCACGGGCGAGCACGCTTTACCCAAGTTGTGGCACGTCCGTCTTCTCCGTAAGCGGAGGTTCCGCCTCCGCCGTTTACTTATTGTTCTTCAGGCCATTAGCCCTTACCCAGGCTCATCGCACCTGTCTCCTCCACCGGCGAGAGGAAGGGGCACAGCAACGCATCCTGATAAGGAGCCAAGAGTAACGTCAGCTGTCCATACAACGGCAAGATTACCTGCAAGTTACGACCATACTGAGCCGCATCCTTGCTCTTCAATGTCTCGTTCTCGGCCTCCAGGGCAGCGGCTTTGCCGAAGAGCGCCTTCAACTTCTGCTGTTGCGTAACTACCACCGACAACCAACGGGTCGCCATACGGCTGTTCCATTGAGCAATGAGGGCATTCTCCTTCTTGCGCTCGACGCCGAACCAAGCAGGATAAGCCACTTCGTCTTTCCCGTTGGTATCCAACGTCTTGGCCCAAGCATCGAGCCGCTTTTGGAGGGCAGCCTCAATCTCGTTAATCTGCTTACACTCGGGCGACGCAACCCATTCATTATAAAGTTGTTCCGACAACAGGCTCAACGCATCGCCCGTCATGCCGTAGTCCGACGTGTGACGTTCCGACATTTGCTGCGCGCGCTGCATACGGCCCATGTCATTGCGATAGTCCGTACCCGCCGAAGTCAACTGTTGGAGCACCTCCGTCACTTCGCCAAAGAGCACAGCACTACGTTCACTGCCCGAAGTCTCATTATTCACTTGCTTTGGGTCGATGCCAGCATTGGCAGCATAGAATCGCTGATAGAGCGTCGGATGGTTCGTACGGAGATAAGCCTCCACCTTATCGGGCTGACTGTTAGCCATTTCGATAATCTTCAGATACTCCGCCTTCGAGATGTTCCACTTCTTGGAAAAGGTCTCGGCAATGGCGTCCGAAATCTGCGCTTCCGAAGCTTTCGACAGGTCAACCTTAGCTTCGGACAGAGCCTGCATAATCTCCTGTTGCGTAGGCACCAACCCCGCTTTCTGCTGTTGGTTCATGGCCTTACGCGCCTCCCTCAACTGCTGCTTCTGTGCTTCATTGGGCACCATCGCCATACCCAAATCGACAGGCTTAACACGTTCTACCATAGTATTTTTGACCGATTGGGCAAAGGGTGCGAACGTATTGGTGAGGAACTTGGCGCGCTGCTCTTCGGACAACAACACCGCCGCCGTCGGCATAGCAGGTACGGCCTGCATCGCCTTGGTCAAGTTGGCGAAGGCCGATGCACCAGCTACTTCCACCTCGAAGTCATACTCCGCCGAACTGAAAAGCGAAGCACCATAGTTCTCGGGGGCTTCCGACTGCTCCTGTTGGGTGTCTGTAGTCGAAGAGGAGGACTGTTTCTTCTCCCCCACACGGTTTTGCACATTCGTCACGGCACGTTCCACCGCCTTCTCGCTCAACGACTTCAACCAAGCCTGAGCCGAAACGGGAGTCGCTCCTCCCACAAGAAGAGTGGCCGACAATAATAAAAGGGTCTTGTTCATGGTGAAAAAATATTAGTAGTATAAGTTATACGAGTTTCAAAAGTTAGGAAGTTAAAGAAGTTAAAGAAGATAAAGGAGATAAAGACGATAGTAGAAAAGATAACAGTGCCAAGAGGCGACAAATTATCAACTGCAGTTATCAATGACAATAACCGTTCAAAAGTACAACTATTTTGCCGAAACCACAGGGCAAAATCCGAACAAACCGTTGCTCGGGCAGGAAGGAGGTCCGAAAACAGCATATTTTGTCAACTGCACTTAGCAAACAACTACCTACTTACACCCCCTTCTACCTACCGAAAAAAAGCGCTGTCGGGATTGCCCGACAGCGCACAGATTAGCCATTAACTCACTTTTTTTCTTACTTTATCTCGAACGAGGCAGCAGGGAGACCCGTTGAACCATAGAGGGTTACGAGTGGGTCATCGTCCCAGCCATAGCGAACGCCCTTCGGAGCAGCCACCCCTTGTGCCGAGAGTTCGACGACCTGCACGTTGGCCCCTTTCTCCTTGGGCAGGATCTTCGCCTCGGCCCAGCGATAGACGCCATCTTCACCCGCCAGTTTGAAGCCCTGCAACGTACCCGACGTGCGGATGATGCCTTGCGACGTATGTTGTTCGGTGGCAGGTGCAACACAGAGGAAATCGCCCTCCCCTAAACGGAAGGTAACCAACGCCTTACGACCTTCGTAACGGACGCTCTCGACGACAGGACCCTCGCTGATGAGTCGCTTCTCGCCACGCAATTGGCGCATCTGCAACGCCGCACGGCGCGCCGCCTCTTTCTTGTTCAACGGATGGATGTCGTTCCACTCGCCGAGGTCGGTCATGGTGACCAACGCGGCGTTGTCCAACTTCAAGACCGACTGACGTTGCGCCTCACGCAGCAGCGCCCAACCGCCATAATAGTTGGCATCGGTATGGCGCTCCATGAAGTTGGCCAACGTGAAGACCAACGCCGGAACGTTGCCGAAGCTCTTTCGCCAGTCAGTAATCATGGCGGGCAACAGACGACCATACTCCTCAGGACGACCTGCATTGGTCTCGCCCTGGTACCAGAGGATACCTGCCACGCGATACGGCAGGATAGGGTGTATCATGTTGCTATACAGCGCCGAAGCCCGTCCATTGTTGACGCCCTCCACGCCAGGTTGAGGTGGCATCAGCACTCCTCGCTTCATGCGGAAATTGCCCAAAAGGTCGATAGCATCGCCTCCCTGGAAGAGTACGCGATAGGGTTTGTCCTTGACAAACTTCTCGGGCGCGCCATAGGTCTTGAGTCGGATGCACAGAACGTTGCGACCCGCCTTGAGGAAGTTCGGCTGGAGCTTGTACTTGCGTGGAGGATACTGGTAACCCGTCGAACCGACTTGCTGGCCATTGATGTAGCACACATCGGCATCGATAAGACAACCCAGACGGAGCAAAGAGTCACGCCCCACCAACGAGTCGGGCACAAAGAACTCCTTGCGGAACCACAACGAACCGACCCAAGGGAAAGAGCCCAACGCACCGAGGTTCGGGTCGAAGGGATGCACCGTCTCCCAGTCGCTGTCATCCAAGTCTGCTTTCATCCACTGCTCCTTCAAGCCCGGATCCTGTTCCTCGTAGAGGCGGTTATAGACCCGACCGCACTCCCGATTGATTTCGGCGTTACGTTGCAAGTAGCCTGGTGTCAGCAGTCGGGCACGGTCGGTGACGCTGACGGGAGCCTGTTCGGCCAACACCTGTGGACTGCACCAGGCGAGGATGTCGCTGCCACCCATGCTGGCATTGATAATGCCCTGCGGCACACCCGTTGCCCGATACATCTCCTTGGCAAAGAAATAACTGATGCCCGACCAATGACCCACATGTTCGGGGGTCATGTCCTCCCAAGGATAGAAGCCACCGAAAGCGGCGACATCGTCCTGAGGGTCCTCGATGGTAGGGGTACGGGCAAACTGAATGAGGTGGATGGCAGGATTACTTTCCGTATCGAACTCCTGCTTATAGAGGTCCTCCAGACGGTTGCAATGCAGGTCCATGTTCGACTGACCCGAGCAGAGCCAGACGTCGCCCACATAGATATTCTCCAACTTCAACTCGTTGATCTGCATGGTGTAAGGACCGCCCACCATCTTTGCCTTGGTGGTCGGGATAGACACTTGCCACCTGCCCTGTTCATCGACACGGGTGACATAATTCTGCTTCAGGAACTGCACCTTGACCTGCTTACCGGCCTCACCCCAACCCCAGATGCAGGCGGTGTCACCACGTTGCAGCACCATGCTGGAACTGATGAAACGGGGCAGTCGCACACTGGGCTGGCCATCGGTCTGCGCTACAGACAGGGTCATGCCCATCGTCAGAAAAGCTAATAGTAAACTCAATCTTTTCATATTTATAAGGATGTAATATAATTCAAGTTTTGCAAGTATTGCAACTTGCTCACTTTTGCGGAGTTAAAGGGAGTTATAAGGAGTTATCGCTTCGCTCAAGAAGTTAACGGACGTTACTATGGAAGGCCAAAAGTGTGTTGATTAGCTTCAACAATCGTCCGTTAACTCCACAGCCGCAGGCTGTTAACTCCTGCTAACTACCCTAATTAACTACTTTATCGCACTAGCGAAACTTGAGTAATATAATTAACCGGAAATAAGGCTCTGCCGACGACACTCCGTACTATCGGGCACCCTTCGGCGAGGGTTCGGTCTTCCTACTGTCACACGGCCTTCTTCGAAAAGAACGAAAAAGAACCAAAAAAGAACGGAAAAAGAACGGAAAAAGAACGCAACTCCGTGACGACAGCGGTAGGGCGACTGCCGGTGGAGGGAGAGAAATCCTGTCGAGCCAAGGACCAATCGGTTTGCCCAACCGTCCGGAAACGCCGTCCACGAACAGAGGCAACATCGAACAGGAAAACTGGGTGCAAAGATACAAAAATTAAAATAAAATAGAGGGTACTTGTGTTACAAGTTTTGCATAAATAGGTTACAAAATATATCAAATGGGCAAAATAATGCAGAATAATTTGTAAATATGTAACATTTTACGTAACTTTGCCTCGTATTTGGGAAACAAATAATCAAATCGCGACATAAAAGTCTTGTCATTACCTCATCTATTTTATCGTATCCCAACAGGTAACTTGACACCCTTTTTTTCAGACACTAACCTTGGCAGTGAAAATGAAGAGACTCCTATCCTATATCGCCGTTCTGTTCCTGACCCTGTCGGGACTCCAGGCACAAGCCCCTCGGTTGTACAGCACCGCCGAAGGACTGGCCAGCACGCGCATCTCGCAAATCATGTTCGACAAGGACAACTTCCTCTGGGTGACCACCGACCGCGGTCTGTGCCGCTTCGAGGGAAAGACGTTCACCTCCTACCAGCGGCAGAGCGGCAACCCCTATGCCCTGCAGGAGAACCAGGTGTCGAGCATGTATGAGGACGAGAACGGCCGACACTGGTTGTGCGGCTCGGACGGCCTCTACTACGTGTGCCGCACCGAAAACAGTCTGAGCCGCTACGTGATGGACAGCACCAATATGTGGATCAGTCTGTCGAACGTTGCCCCTCATCCCCTGCGCGCCAACACCCTCTTGGTAGGTACCTACGGCATGGGTGTCTATGTGTTCGATACCGAGAGTTGCCGCGTGAACCGCGAGGCGACCGACAGCATCCAACTGATGATGCGCAAGCGCAACTGCCAGCAGATTCTGACCGACCGCCATGCCCGACTGTGGATTGCCTACTCCACCGACATTCAATGTATCGACCTGCGGCAGCCCCACCCCATCCGCTTGGACGAGTTGCGGCAGATTGACAACACCCCCGTGGTGCATGCCATGCTCGAAGACCCCCGACGCAACTGTCTCTACCTCGCCACATTGAACAGCGGACTGCTGTGTTGCGACCTCTCGACCATGCACTTCGAGAAGTTGGACTACCCCGAGTTGAACCAACTCAACCTCACGGCGTTGAACCTCAGCCCCGACGGCGACCTGATCATCGGCACCGAGAGTCAAGGTCTGTGGCAGTTGCACAACCGACAACTGACGCGCATGGAGGTGGCCGACTGTCCGGTCGATCTGAACAACATCAAGATTCACAGCATCACCTTCGATGACCAGAAGAACCTTTGGTTGGGCCTCTATCAGAAGGGATTGCTCATGATACCGCGCCAGAAGAAACTCTTCACGCACCACTCCATCCGCCGTTCTTTCGGGCAGCACAACTTGGGCAACATCTCCAGTTTCGCCTCGATGAGCGATGGCAGCAGGCTGTATGGCATCGACGGCGCCGGACTGTTGTGCCAAAGCCGGAACGGACAGACGCTGCACTTGAACTCACAGAACTCGCCTCTGCTCACCGACGCCGTCCTTTCGGTCGTTGCCATGAACAACAACATGGCGTATGTGGGCACCTACAACTTCGGCATCTACCTCTTTGACGGCAAGACGTTGAAGCGCGACAGTCACCTCTCCTTGTTGGACAAGCAGAGCATCATGACTCTGGCCTTCGACAGCCTGTCGCACACCTTATATATAGGTACAAACGGCGACGGTATCTACTCCTACCAGACGCAGACGCACGAGTTGCAACGCCTCACCAGCGAACATCATCTGCTGTGGATTGTGTCGTTGGGATTGGACAAGCAACGTCGCGTATGGGCCAGCACGGAGGGTGCCGTGGTGTGTCTCAATCTAAATAACGGCACACGTATCGTACCCCGTTATCGACTCTCCATCCGCGCCTACAACTTCACCGAAGATACCAACGGCACCATCTGGTTTGCCACCAACCATGGCCTGCTCTACTACGTTCCGGGCAGCGACAGTCTGCGTCTTGCCAAAGCCGACAACGTCCCGATGGACGATGCCTACTCCTCGATATTGCAGAGCAAGGACGGCAACCTCTGGTTACCCTCCAGCGACGGCCTGTTCTGTTATGACCCACGTCACAAGAGCATCTCGCACTACATCGACCCGGAGATCATGGCCATCGGTTCTTTCAGTATCCGAGCTGCCACTATCTGGCCCGACAGCACGTTGACCTTCGGTGGCGACAACGGTACGTTGGAGTTCAAGTCGGAGGCGGTGCTCTCCTACCGGCCGCCACTTCGTCCTATTCAGTTCAACCGCCTGTGGGTCAATAATGTACCTACGGACTATGACCCGACGCTGTCGGCCAAGGAGAATGTGCTCGACCACTCGCTCTGGAAAGCAACAAAGTTGCACCTCCCCGCCTCGTCGAACAATATCTCGCTCTCGTTCTCGCTGCGCGACTATTGCAACCCCCTCGGTGTACGCTACTCCTATCACCTGGAGGGCTACGACAAGACCTGGCACGACGTAGTGGGTCAGGACAATACGGTCAGCTACTCTTCTATGCCGTGGGGTAAATACGTCCTGCATGTACGCGCCACCACCATCAGCGGCAACGGCAATGTGCAGAACACCGAGAAGACGCTCGCCATCGAGATTGATGCTCCTTGGTACGCTTCGTGGTGGGCGCAGCTGATTTACGTCATCCTTATCTTTGCGGCAGCCGCCACCGCCTTCCACTTCATCCGCATCCGCGCTCACCAACGTCGCGTCATGCGTCGCACGGAACATAACCGTCAGATCAAGGAGGCCAAGTTACGTATGTTCACGCAGGTGAGTCACGAGATCAAGACCCCTCTCACGTTGATCATCTCCCCCTTGCGCCGACTGATGCAACGCAACAACGACAACGCCACGCAATCGGTTTATGAGATGATGTACCGCAACTCGTTGCGCATCCTGATGCTCATCACGCAACAGATGGATATCCGTAAGATCGACAACGGACAGATGCGACTGCACGTCAAGGAGGTGTCGCTGCGCAGTTTCTTGGACGACATCATGCAGTTCTTCAGCGACAATGCGTTGAGCCGCAAGATCGACTTCCGCTTGCTCATGCCCGATGACGAGAACGAGATCAAGCTCTACTGCGACCCGGAGCAGTTGGACAAGGTCATCTTCAACCTCTTGGCCAATGCCTTCAAGTACGTCAAGGAGACGGGGCAGGTGCTCATCAAGGTCTATACTGACGAGGCGCAGCACACCATCCGCATCGACATCTTCAACAGCGGTTCGCGCCTCAAGTCGTCGAACTCGGAGAATATCTTTGAGCGCTTCGGCAGCGAGGGTAGCGAGTCGTTGAGCCTCAACCTCGCCAACGACTTGACGGAGTTGCACCACGGTCGCCTCACCGCCCAAAGTGACGAGACGGGTGTCACCTTCAGCGTCACCTTGCCAATGGGTCATGCCCACTTCACCGAGAAGGAGTTGGAGTTGGTCAACCGCGCCGAACCGACCGAACAGGAGCAACTGGAACTGGAGGCTCGCGCCATCCGCGAAGACGGTTCGTCGGAGTCGCGCGATGGCAAGGAACTCATCGAGATGCTCAGCGAAGAACTGCAAGAGAAACAGCGACTGCGCGAGCGTCGTGCCCGATTGAACTTCAACACGGACATGAAACCGCTCACTTCGGCAGACGAGAAACTGCTCAACCGCGTCTCGGAGTGCATCAGCAAAAACCTGGCCGATGCCGACTTCAACGTCGAAGACTTGGCTCAACAAGTGGGCATCAGCCGCATCCACCTGAACCGCAAACTCAAGGAACTGATCGACACCACACCATCGGCACTAATCAAGAACACGCGTCTCAAGCAAGGGGCTTACCTCCTCATTCAGAGCAACGTACCAATTGCCGAAGTGGCCTACACGGTGGGCTTCAACAGTCCTGCCTACTTCAGTGCCAACTTCACCGCCTACTTCAAGATGACGCCTCGCGAGTTCGTCAATGCCTACACCGAGGATGCCGACAACCCCGAGCTGAAGAAATTGCTTGAATAAGGTTGAGTAAGGTTATGAGGTTATGAGGTTGTAAGGTTATGAGGGGATAAGGTCGTGAGGTGCGCACCTTTGATGACCGATCTCGGTCATCAACATTTATCCTGCAAAATGAGCTATACGCCTTCATTTCCAACACGAAACGCGGATGTATCTGTTTTTGGATACATCCGCGTTTCGTATATATTATTGAAGGGGGAAAAGTCCCCCTCCATGGGAAGGCGTTTTTACTTCAACCAGACCTTGCGGGTCTTGCCCGACTTGTACTGGATGATGTTCAAGCCACGCTGCAAACCGTCGTGATTGACACCGTCTGCCGTAGTAATCTGTTGAACGTCATTCTGTTCCTCGCTGTTGAGGATGTCCAAAGCCGAAGGATCGCTGAGTTGGTTGACTCTACATTCCAGGAGAAGGAACTCGTCAAAGCCGCCGACAGCATCGAGGTTGGTGAACGAGATGACGTAATTACCCTCCTTTGAGACATAGAATACCACCTTGTGCTCAACAGCCGCCGAGAGGTTGGCAGAACCATTGCCATTAGCATTCGGAGTAGCCTCCAGATTCGGGGCATCGGCAAGGATCGAACCGTCTAAAGACTGCACCCGCATCCTGAACTTAGGAGTCTGCTTCCAAGCTGCCATAGCGAAGGTGAGGAGGTACTTACCTGGCTGTAAAGCAAGGCGATAAGCACTCTGTCGGCCATATTCGCAACTCTTCTCACGCCAGTAGAGACCCTTGTTCTGGTAGCCTCCGAAGCCAGCCATGGTACGTGCTCCCGCACTATAGTTATTGGGGTATTCGTGTACGTCGTCGTTCTCCTGGGTACAACGCCAACCGGCAGGAATCGTGCCCGACAGGACGTTGGAATAGTCCAGATTATAGACCACCGTCATGTCACGATAGATAGGAGACAACGTGACATTGTCGTCCGGCATGACAAACGAGTTGTCGTCCTTGATGGTGACATTGCCATGAATGATGTTCCAGCCAATCAACTCATAGCCTGCATCAGGCGTAACGTTCAGACGGACGGTATCACCCTCAGCAGCCTTATCCAGGCTCGGTTCCACTACGCCGTGCTCCACAGGACGGATGTTGACCGAGAACTTCTCGTTCTCCATCTCGGCAGGCTTGTAGGTCACATTATCGATATACATGGCGATGCCCTGCGTATTGTTGATAATCAAGGTGTTTACTCCTGCCTTCAGGGTGGTGGTGTACTGGATGGTCTTCCATACGTTGTTACCCGTCTTGTCACACTTCAACACCTTCGAGGTGCCGTTGACGAGGAAAGTGATGGTGCTCACCTTGGCGGTATTCATGTAACGCATCTGGATGGTGTAGTCACCCCCTTGCGCCAACGTCAGCTTGTGCTTGAGCGAACCAGACGTATTGTTACCCATGTCCATGAAACCGTTGCCGGCATGACCACGCACATTCGGGTACCAACCGTATGGGTCGGTCACACAACTATTGATGTTCTTGAAGTCCATATCCTCGGCCTCGATGGTGACAGGACCATGATAGGCAGCAGGTTGTTTCGGCAATTCGAGGGCGACATTCGGCACGCTGTCGGTGGCACGTTCGACACCGGCACCGGCGCAGTTGATGCGTACATCGACACCGCCCAAGTGCTTGACAGTGAGCACATACTTACCCTTCTCGGCATCCCACGAAGCGTTGGCCGACATCAATGCTTGAGCGCGACGCGTCAAGGTGTAGGTCGGTTCGGAAGTAGCGCCGATGATGGTGATGATATCTTCCCGTTGCGTCGTGGTGTCGGCGCGGTAGTTGTTGAGATACAGGTCAATATGGTCGGCATACTCATGAACCACGCCGCTGGACAGCAGGTTATAGTTCAGGTAGAGCGAGTCGCACGTATTGTAGAGCAACGGAATCTGGGCCGATGCCGTCTTCTTCTTGTTCAGATAGGTGAATGGGAAGTAGGTCACCAACTGATTGCGATAGCGGTTGACGTAAAGGTCACCCTTGCTTACCTCCGGATACTGCTTGTTGAAGTCGGCCACCTTGGCTGCCTGCGAACTCCAGCGGCTGGTATAAGCAGCTTTCGACACACGCACGGGAATATTCTTGGCCAACTGGTCGTAGAGCACATTGACGATAGGAATGGCGGGATAACGACCCGTCTTCTTGAAGTAGCAGAAGTTGTCCATCCACTGGCCGTTACCACGGTTGAACGGGTCATCCTGCTTGTAGAGGCCGTCGTAGAGGTCACCCCAAGCGGCATACTTCGCCTCGTCGCTACCCTCGGTGATGCCGTTGACCACGACGATCTTGGTCTTGGCCAACACCTCCTCGCGCGTAGGGATATAAAGGGTACCGTCAATGATCTTGCCGAAGATGTCCAACCAACCGTTCTTGAAGCCCGGGAAGAGCCCCCAGCGGCGACGGGTGTAACCCTCGACGTTCGTGTTGGAGAGGTTCTCGAAGTCCTCGGTCCAAATGAGTTCCGGACCATCCCATACGGCACCACCGTTCACGCAGGTCTGCTCGATGACCGTGCCGAAACCGGCGGCATTCGGATACTTCTTACCGTGCTTCTCGCCTAACAGGGCATCGAGGGCACCGTTCCAACCGCAGTTGTCGTAACGCACGCCATAGTTCTTGGCCAAACCGGTAACAAAAGGACCATAGGTGACACTCTCGTTGTTGTAGAAGCACGACGATGTGGTATATTTGTAGAGCCAAAGAATGGCATCCGGATACTGCTTGCACGCCTCCAGAAGGTCGGCATTGCGCTTCATCATACCCATTGGGTTCAACGCGTGCGACCAGATGTTGCCGCAGAAACTGATGGTCAGGAAGCCGCCATACTTGTGCGCCATGGGCACCAGTTTGGCAAAGAGGGCAATACGGTCCACCTGACTGCTGGAACTCTTGTCGCCCGCCTCGTCGAAGCCCCAGAACTGCTCGGCAAAGTTCCAGCCCAGGAAGTTAGGGAACTGCTTATAGAAGTACTCGAAGGTCTCCAGGTCGTCGTCCTGCAAGTGCGTATGTCCGCCACTGGCAGGCTGACAGGTGAACCACATGCCGTTGTGTTGGCACACCGAACCCCACGAGCGGTAGGTCTTGACGGCGTTCTGCGGCATCTTATAGACGTTCTTTTCCTTATCGTACTGGCACGACAGGGAGAGGTTCAACACCACATAGGGGCGAATCTCGGCAGGAATGAGGTCAATGATTTTCTGCGGGTCGGCCTTGTTCCACACATCGACATGGACCAGCCACATCGGGTGTTGGCTATCGACGGGACGGCGTGTTTCGGCCACCTCGTCATCGGCCACCTGCATGGACGCACCTTGCATCAAGGCGCAACCGCACAACAAGGTAAGGATCGAAGTAAAGAATTTCTTCATGTTCTATTGATTTTTTAGGTGTTAAGCAAGAAATTAAGTAAATGATACCATAAAGAGAGGAAGGTCACGGTTCTGCTCCACCGGACAATTTTTGCTACTTCCCCCAACAAAAGCACAGCAAAGATACAACAATTAGGTAGAAACTGACCGCCAAAAATGTAACAATTACTATCAAATATGATAATCACGCACTTTTTTCGGTCAAAAATGTGGGATATTCAAAAATATCTCTTACCTTTGCCGCAAGAAACCTACTGCTACTTTTGCCCAAACTATCAGTTGCGCAGGTCAATTACGCACTGCAACGACGACTTAATTTCAGTAAGTGACATCCCAAATTAGTACCTCGTAATATATTCAATTGACCCATGAACCTCCGTCCATTTCTCTGTTTAACCAGCATCGTTGCCCTCTCGTGGGGCATACAGGCAAAACCTTTGCCCGAGGTCTATCATGGGCAGAGGGAGATTGTCGATGCTGCAAATGCACCTTCGGCCATCTTGATAATCCGCCCTGAAGACACAACGACCCGTTTTGCTATCCGCCCAGACGTTGACACCTCCAACGTCTATGTATTCAACGAATATTTCCCTTCGGCCAACCGACGTTCCCGCCGACAGGACAACCGGTGGTACTTGCCCCAGAAGCAAAAGAGAGCCAAGCAGGCCCACCCCTGGGAACTGAGTCTGACGGCCTCCCTCTCCCGAGGCAGGTGCGACTCACCCTTCGTCAACGCAGGCAAGAGTTCGACCGACAACCACGCCGGCCTCGAAGTGAACCTCTCCTACCGTTGGACCGACCTCTGGTCCACGGGACTGACCACGGGTTACATGCACTCCGTCGGTCCCTTCGCCACCCGTTACCTGCCTTGGATCATCACGACCCAACGCCGCTTTGCCGAGATTCACCACTTCACCCCCTACGTCGAAGGCTACATCGGACTGCTGTGCGGCATTTCGCAAGGGCGTGAACTACAGAACGATACCAACTACCCAAACACGTGGAAGATGGGCTTGCGTGCCGGTGCCTCCTACCCGCTCGGCAAAGGTTTCTCCCTCCGGGGCGCCCTCCAGTTCTTCCTCATCACCGACAACAGCAACGCCACCTACGGCCACACCAAGGAATGGGGCTTCGGCCCCTGTGGAAGTATCACTTACAACTTCCACTGACCGCTATGCCCGCTCGGACTAACGATAACGAAAACGAAAACCATAACGAAAACGAAAAAAACAAAACAGGTTGAGTTCCATTGCTGGAATTCAACCTGTTTTGGTGTAGGCCCTTGGAAACGTTCCGAAGCGACCGAAAGACTATCGGGAGGGGTGACACCCCTTACTTGACAAAGACTTTCTTGCCGTGACGGAGGTAGAGACCACGGCTGAGGTCGTCCTCGTTGACGCGACGGCCCAGGAGGTCGTAAGTGCCTTGCTGACGGTCGTCGGACGGAGTCTGTACCGTCTCGAGCGAAGAACTGCTATCCAGAACGAAAGTCCTTTCGACCATCGGACTGTAGTCCGAGACGCCGCGTGCGACAACCCACAAGGTCAGTTTGCCTTGACTCCAATCCACATCCTTCAGGATGTTGTAGCCGTTGACATATTCCTTGCACGACTCGGTCCGCTTGCCTACGATGGAGGCCTCCCAGCAGACGGGTTCCACGCCGTCGATGGTGTAATAAGCTGTCTGTGAGGTACCCAACGTCAGTACGTCGCCATAATGTAAGGTATCGGGCTGAAGCACCTTCACGCCGTTCACCCAGACGGTGGGAGCCGATACATTGGAATAGAGTCCCTTCGACTTCAGGGTTTGCAACGTGAAACTGGTGCGCGCCGGGAAATAGTCGGTCAAGAGGCGGTTGCGTTCTTTCTGGAACTCCTTGCCATCGGGACGATAGACCGTATTGCTGGAAGACTGATAGGGATGCACGTCACGACGGTAATCGCCCCAACGGGCCGACTCGGCATAGAGCGGATATTCGATGATCTGATAGAGGCTGTCCCAGACGGCGACGACACGCTCGGGCGACAGGAATCCATCCTTGGCCACCAGATGACGATAGGCACGGTCCGCGAAACGATGGCGGAACGCATAGTTCTGCATCAACTGATGAAACATGTAGGTCGGACAGTTGTCGTTCGACTTGGTGAAACACAGGTCGTAGTTGTTGGAGGTGAAGATGACCTCCGAGTCCCAGCAGATGAAACGGAAGCCCTGCGTGCTGTCCTTGCGGTTCTTGAATGCCAACCAGTTGTGGTGATCCCAGTCGTCGTTGCCGTCGTACAGGTTGATGAGCATGTAGTCGATGAAGTTGTCGATGTCGAGCAACACCTCCCCTTTCGGGTTGGGTTGACCTTGTGCATCGAGGCCGGTCAACTTGAGATAGGCATCGCGCGAATCGTAGGTATTGCCAGAACCCGCTTTTTTGACCAACGCCATCATGGCGTTCCACTTGTCGATGGTGCCATCGCCCGGCACAACGGCATGGCCCAACTGTTCCTCGACCTTGATGACGTCATAATCCTCGTTATCGCCGTCGAAGTTGGAGGAACAATAGTTGTCGTTGACACGTTCGGCAATGTTGTAGATGCCCCAATACATGCCATTGAGGTAGAGATTGACGTACCGACCCCGCGCTGACGGATGACCCATCAACTGCTGCATGGCGCGCGCCCACATGTCACGTTCATATTGAGCACGGTTGCGGTTGGAGCCATCCCAGTGGGTCCAGGTGCTGCCAAACATGCAACGGAGCACCAGCTGGTTGTGCTTTTTGGGACCCTCCTTGCCAAACAACCGACATTTCAATTTACCCGGACCGCCGTACTTCTCGGAGAACATCAGACGGAAAGAGTGCTTCGGCGACTTCTCCGGCAAGCGACTGTGTCCACCGTGAATCTTGGTGCCGCAATTGACCGTAAAGTCGAGTTCCTCGCCGGCACCGAACATCTCCAGACTGATGGGACGGACCCAGTCGCGACCGACATCGTCGCCCACCGGCGTGCCCGTATAGATATAGATGCCACCAGTTTCCTCGTCTCTGTCATGGCTGAAGAGGTTGTTCTTGTCGGTGACGATGGAGAGGGTCGGGAGGGCTTGCAGACCCTGGATGACTTTCTGCCGGAACGAGGCATCGGCCAACAGTTCGCCGTCCATGCCGTAGTCGCCTTTCGCCGTACCAGATTTCTCGCAATAGTTGCCCCACTGGGAGGGATACCCCGAGGGAACGTCAGGTGCCGCAAGGACATCATTCATAAAGAGATAGGTAACGGTCGTGACCGGAGATGCCAACGTATCGGCACGCTCGTAGGCGGCACGCAGCAACGTGTTTTTCTTGACCTGCAACGGAGCAGAATAGATAGCACTCTTCGCCGTCGGCATGCTGCCATCCAAGGTATATCGGATGCGGCATTGGGCAAAGAGGTCATCGCCATCCTCGGGAGTAAATTCTACTTGAAACGGGTTGTCGTAAAAGCCATGCGCCACGGTGGCATGTGGTTGTTGAGCAAAAGCGCCGACAGCGGTGCCACACAGGAGGAGGAAAGTTAGATTTTTAAGTGTCATGCAAAAAGGTTATTGCTCGGTTTTTCGGTATCCGCCAGCAAGGTAGCGGAGGAGGGAATGTGCTAACTTATTGATTCTCTATATGCTATAGCAAAGTATAGCAAAAACTATAGCAGTCCAAAATTTGGAAGGTAAGAAAAAGGTCTTTATCTTTGCGTCGCCTTACTGGAAAGGACGACAGAACTCAACTATCGCAAGCTCAAACTGAAGGCTATGAAGGGCTTTCAAGAGGAGCGAAAGCGAGCAAGGAGAAATTCTTGCGAAACTGGAATTCCTAATAGTAAGGTAGCGAGACTTTCGCCTCGCTACCGTTCTTTGAAATACTGATTGATAACTCCCTGTATAGGTCCAGGAAGAACACAAAACTGCCCTTCTATATGTGGTTTTCTCCCACAGGTAAGGTAGTAGATCTTTCCTCTTTAATAGAGAGAAAGTGGTAACCTTTCCTCCCCCTAAGCAGGTCCTCACAGCAAATAAGGAGGGTTGATAACCCTTCGCGAGAAGACGAAGCTTTAGCTGAGGGGGGATAGAGGGGGTCTGTTTTTATCTCACAGCATCCAGCATCTCAGCCGAAGGGCACTCGAAGTTCGAGATGCGCAAGTGAATCTTGCGGAGGTCCTCCAACTTGTACTTAGGCTTCTCGGCTGTAGGTGGCCAATCCTGCTTGCTCAGGTGTTGGAAGTAGAGCAGACAGGCATCCTTCCACCATACGGCATCCTTGAGCTGGGTGTTCAGGCGGTTGCTGATATCCTGCCACAACTCGTCAGGCATCTGACCCTTGCAAGAGTTCCACATCAACTGCATCTGACGAACCTGGTTGACACCGGCCTGATAGTGACGGCCGAGGTGGTTCCAGACGTTCTCCTCGGTGCCATTGCAAGCCCACTTGCGGGTATAGGTCCAAGGGGCATGGTGGAACCAAACGAGGTAGCGCTCGTCGCAGGTCTCCAAGTTCTCGTACGACTTATACATGCTATCTGGATACTGTGCTGTAGCAGCAGTACCGGTTGCAACCGTGCGGTCGAAACCGAGACCGATAGTGTCGGAACGATGGTAGTAGGATGGCATCCAGTCGTAACGGATACCAGGGATGGCGCACCAAGGTTCAGGACCATAGTGGTGACCCCACGCGAACTGGTGGTGCAAGCCCATAGGCATCATGTAGTTGACCACAGCCTCACGGCTCATCAGGAGGATGGCACGGATATTGAGTTTGGCACGGTCATTGGCCTCGGGGAAATTCTGTTCTACCCAATCCTTGGCAATCGAGTCGGCACGCACCTCCGGGTTGTTGGCGATACGACCAAAGGCATACCAGTTGGCCTCGGCCATCTTGTTGCCGCAACCGTTGGTACCGACATTGGCAACACCGGCAAAGTCCTTGACTTCGGGTGCACCGCCCAACTTCAACTCGTGGAGGAACTCAGTCCACATAGGTGCCAGGAAGGCGATGTGGTTCGAGTGACCCAGATACTCCTGCGTAATCTGCAACTCGGCCATCACACGGGTCTTCTTCAAAGCAAAGAAGAGGGGTGATACTGGCTCGCGAGGCTGGAAATCGACAGGTCCGTTTTTGATCTGGATGATGACGTTCTTATCGAACTGACCATCCAGGTCAGCGAACTCGATATAAGCCTGCTTGGCACGGTCCAAGTCGGTAGGCGAATAGACGAAAGCACGCCAGATGAGCACACCCTTGTGTGGATAGAGAGCACGGGCAATCATATTGGCGCCATCGGCATGCGTGCGACCATAGTTGCATGGACCAGGCTGACCCTCGCTGTTGGCCTTGACCAGGAAACCACCGAAGTCAGGGATGCGGCGATAGATGTCATCAACCTTCTCCTTCCACCAACGGACGACGGCTGTATCCAGTGGGTCGGCAGTCGTGGTGTGACCCAAAGCCAAAGGAGTAGCGAAGTTGACGGAAAGATAAACCTTCATGCCATAAGGACGAAGCAAATCGGCATACATAGCCGTGGTGTCCAGATAGACATCGGTCAACATCTGTGGAGTAGCATTGACGTTGTTGAGCACAGCACCGTTGATGCCGTACTCCTGGTTGCGACGGCCATACTCCTGAATGCTCAGGGTGTCGATGCCGCCGCGACGCCAGAAGAGGCTACGGCCAGCATAACCACGCTCGACGGTACCGTTGAGGTTATCCCAATGGTTGAGAATACGAAGCGGCTCACTCTCGAAATCTCCTGTGAAGATGGCTGACTCCTTGCTGCAACTTGACAGCAGAGAGAGCGTCAGGAAAAATAAGAATATTCTTTTCATAATGAATGACTAATTTAGAAAGTTTCATTCTGGGTAGTAAAAATCAATCTTGACCCTCGATGGTCTGAATCTTGCCGTTGGCATCGTAGGTCAACTCGCACACTTTGAGACTGCGCAACCAAGACTTGCCGCCCGAAGGTACACTGTCGTGGTGGAAGAGATACCACTTGCCCTCATACTGGAGAATGGCATGGTGGGTGGTCCAACCGACAACAGGAGTGAGAATGACGCCCTGGTAGGTGAATGGACCATAAGGATTGTCACCTACGGCATAGCACAGGAGGTGACTGTCACCGGTAGAATAGCTGAAATAGTACTTGCCATTGTACTTGTGCATCCAAGAGGCCTCGAAGAAACGGTGTGGGTCGTCGGCCTTGAGCGGATTACCCTTTTCATCGACCACCAAGATGGGACGTGGAGCCTCGGCGAAGTTCATGCCGTCCTTGGTGAGACGCACGCAACGGCTGGGCAGGGCATCCTCCTTTCCCTCTGGGAGATAAGGAGTCTCCAAGTGGATATTGTCCTTATAGCGCTGGAGTTGGCCACCCCACAGTCCACCGAAATAGACATAGACCTCGCCGTCGGCATCATCCTTGAAGGCACACATGTCGATGCTGTAACTGCCTGCAACAGGTGCTGGCTGAGGAATGAATGGACCCTCTGGACGGTCGGCAATGGCAATGCCCCAATGGAACACGTCGGTGCGGTCCTTCATCGGGAAGTACATGACATATTTCTTGACCTTCTTGCTGAAGCCCATGCCAGCGGCCTGCTCCTCGGCATTGGTAGGAACCTCCTGCTCGTACTCCTGTACGTCGCAGTCCCACAACTGACGACCATGCCAAGGGATGTCCTCCAAACGGAGCACGCAACCGTGGTCGGTCACTTTGCCCGTCATGGGGTCGCCGTCGATAGAGAGGACATGATAGTCCTTCATAATATACTGGTCACCATTGTCGTTTTCGACATTGGATGCCTCCCAGTCGTGGCTGGGATAAATATATATCTTGCCATTGAAGATATGTACGGATGGGTCTGCCATATAGTCGGCAGGGAATAAGTAACGTTTCATGATAATTGGTGTTTTTTAATAAGATAGACCTTTATTTTTTGAGGTACTTGTCCATGCAAGACTTCAACTGATAGTTGCGGTCGAAGAGCAAAGGATAGTTGGTGCGACCCTTCATCGGCCAGTCGTTCAACCAAGATTGCTCATCGTGCAAGCCCCACATCGTGACACGGCGGAAGTGCATGTGATACTTGAGCGCCAAGTCGAACATACCCTGCATGCGGGCATTCCAGGCAGCCTGAACAGAGTCGGGCAAACCGTCGGTGTAAGGATTCATCTTCTGACTATAGGCGAAGTTCTCCTCGACCGAAGCATTCTCGTTGCCGCTCTCGAAGACATTCGGCAAAGCACTGACATCCAACTCGGTGAACTGCACCTTGAAGTTGGCAGCAGCAAAAGCGAGGATGGTCTTCTCCATCTCCTCCATGTCGGGATAATCCATGCCTGAGTGCGCCTGAAGACCGATGGCATCGACACGAGCGCCATTGGCACGCAGGAAATTAGCCAGTTCGACATAAGCCTCTCGCTTGGCAGGTTTCGACATGCTGTAGTCGTTGAGGTAGAGTTCGGCATCGGGGTCCGCCTCGTGTGCACAGGCAAAAGCCCAAGGCACGAAACTCTCGCCCATGATCTGATAGAAAGGCGACTGGCGGTAGGTACCATCGTCCTCGAAAATCTCGTTGACGACGTCCCAGCCCTTGACGCGACCCTTGTATCGACCCACAATCGTGGTGATATGATCCTTGATACGCTGCTGGAGCACCTCGGCCGAAACCTGGTTGCCCTTGTCATCGACGAAGAACCAAGGAGCGCACTGGCAATGCCACAAGAGACAATGGCCGACGATGAACATGTTATTCTTCTCGCCAAATTCGACGAACTTGTCAGCATCGTCCCAGTAGTAGCGATTCTCCTCAGGATGAATGGCTTCGCACTTCATGCAGTTCTCGGCAACGATGCTGTTGAAGTGGCGTGCGATGATGCTGTCGGCCTTCTGGTCCTTGCCCGAAGACTGATCAACATTGATGGCACAACCCATGAGGAACTTACCATCGAAAGCCTCTTTCAACGTGAGAGGCTCCTGAGGTTGAGGTGCGCTACAAGCAGTGAGCAGACAGAGTGCTCCGAACAATATAGGATTACGCATGTCTCTTTTCAATTTCACGGTTAATCTCATCCAATTTCTCGTCGGTGAGAGGATACTTGTAGATAAGGAAGCCTACCACGATGAGGAGGATAGCTGGAATGATGCAGGTGAACCACAAGATGGCCTCCTGAGCGGTCTCCGAATAGCTGGCCAACTTGGGATAGTAGGCATTGACCGGAGCACTGATGAACGAAGCCAGGAACACGACCACGAAGATGCTGAGCATCAACTGGAGACACTTATTGGCCTTGAACTCACCGAACATCTCGCCGTAGGTGACAGGCTTCTCGGGGGTGGTGGCAATACGCTCCTTGCAACCCATGAAGCAGAGTATCAACAGGACGAAACCGATGATGGCGAAGATGCTGGTGACTGCAAACCAAGCATTGGGGGCAATAGGCAGAGCCGACTCCTCGCTGGAGAGGTCAAAACCAATCATGCCCATCACCAATGGGGTAATCCAACCGGCAATGGAGAAACCGGCCTTGAAGGCTACACCAGCGAGGGCATTGACCGTTGCAGCTGGACGGTTGCCAGTACGGTACTCTGCCTCGGTAATGACCTCAGGAACCAACGCCCACATGAGCGAACCGACCAAAAGACCGACGCCGGTCATCACCTTCGCTACCTGAACCAGAGTGTTGCAACTCTCTACATCCGATACCTTTGGAATGGTGTACAAGACTACGAAGCCCAGGAAACCGATAGAGAGAAGCAAATAGTAGAGACCTTTCTTGCCCAACAGTTTCTTCAAAGCGGGCAACGAAGGGAGGATGATGAAAGCAGGAATAGTACCGATGGCCATGAACATAGCCTGATTCCAGTCGATGACAGTGTGAGCTACGATGGCAAGACCGATAGGGAAACCAGCCTGAACCAGAATCTGGCCGATGTTGGCACAAACCATACGGGTAGAGGTCAACTTCAATACCTCATCATTGTCGCGGGTCATGCTGGCCATGATAGAGCCGTAAGGGATGTTCACAACCGAATAGATCATGCTCAGCAGGGTGTAGCTGACGGTTGCATAGACGATGCGCATGCTCATGTCCCAGGTTGCCACCTGAGGAAGCATCAGCAAGCAGGCTGCCACGGTGAGCGGAATACCGCCGTAAAGCAGATAAGCACGATACTTACCTAACTTCGGATTGCGGTTGTCGATGTACCGACCTACGATAGGACTCCAGAAGCAGTCGATGAGTCGAACCGAAAGAATCAGACCACTCACAAAGGCCGGATTGATTTTCAATACCGTGGTGAGGTAGAGCATCAGGTAACATGCTACCGTCTGAAAGATTAAGTTTTGGGCCAAGTCACCAGAACCATAACCGATGCGCTGTAGCCACGAGAGCTTGTAAAAGCCCTTTTCTTCTTGATTAGATGCCATTTGTATAAAGGTTAATTTAGTAATAATAAGGTTTTATTTGTTAATAAATAGAACGGATTCTTTGCCGAAAAGGTGCTGTGGCTGGTAACCACCATAGTCGATGACCACCTTCTCCAACACCATACCGGGTTCGATAGGGTGAATGGTCAAGGTGTGGACACCCGACTGCGCAGCGACAGGGACAGAAAGGTTGACCACCTTGTCGATGACACGGGTAGCCACCACATCGTACATGTGCCACTGGTTATCCTCGGTCAGGTCACCATTGTAGTTGACCTCCACAGGAGCAGCACCATCGATGGAGACAGCATAACGATGACCCTCTCGACGCAGGAAAGGCAGGGTGGAATTGGTGACGACATGCACCTTCACCTCACTCACGCCAGCAGGCAGACGGAAACGGTAGCTAATTTCAGCACCCTCCGTAGAAGCAGTATAAGGCCAAAGAGCCACGGCACTCAGCGTACGACCATAGTTCGGGATGGTCAACCACTGACCCTCTTTCTGCGTGGTATTGCTATAATGCTCGGCTTCAATGCTGACGTAGCCTGGGTCGCCCACAAAGACATTCTTGTCGCGGCTCGCTTCAAGAGGTGCCTCGAAAGCCTTCGGACAGATGTTCTGACGAGGCTCCTGCCAACTGCGGTAGCCGATGTGCGTCTGGTCCATCAGGTGGTTCCACTTACCACCATTGATACGATGGTAAGCCTCGGTGAGTTGCTTGTCACGCTCAAAGAGTTCGTCAATGGTCTGCTGGTCGCCTGTAGCCTGAGCATAATACATGCTGTAGAGGTTCGACATCGACATGATAGGATACCAAATCAACTGGAGGAACGAATTCAAGCACTTATTCGATTTGCCTGTAGAGCCTTTCATCATCGAAGCAATCATGTTGGCATTGACCGCCAGGTCTTCATACTCCTGACGCACTTGTGCCCACTCGCCCGTGGCAACGTTATAGGTTCTGCCAGTCAGCATTTCGGGAGTGACACGACCATTGAAGGTGGTATATCGGGTAAGCAACTCTGCCACTTTCTTGCTGGTAGCATCCTTGGTCAACAGCTCTTCGTCGTAACCGAAGATGCCATTGCAGAACTGCTGGGAGTGCTCTTGAATAGAGGCAGGATCCTCGAACTTCGTTGGATCCCAAGCCATATCCAGGAAGAGTTGGATAGGATACTCCATTGGTTTGAGGTCACCCACATTGAGAATCCAGAGTTTGTCAATACCGTACTGATAGCAGAGTTGCATCTGCTCCCACAGGTGGGCAGCCGGAGTGACATTGGCCCACTTGGTGTTGCGAGGTGCGCCAACATAATCGACATGATAGTACATACCGTAACCGCCGGCATGAGGACGACGAACCACCTTGCCGGTGTTGTCCAACGTAGCAGGCACACGTCGGATGTTGCCCCAGTTGTCGTCACAAAGCATGATGATGACATCCTCAGGGACCGTCAGACCCAAGTCATAGTAACGCTGCACCTCCTTGTAGAGAGCCCACATCTGGACACGCTTCTCAGGAGCCTTTCCAGTCTCCTCCTTGATAATCTGACGCTGGTTACGGAAAATCTTCTCGTAAAGCTTGATATAATAGTCGTCGCGACGCTGGAAGTCCTCGTCGTGACCCTCCTTACCACCCATGGCAGCATCGCCATCACCACGCATACCAATGGTGATGATGTCCTCGTTGTTCTTGCTGCGGCGGATGCCCTCACGGAAGAAGTCGTCGATGACCTTCTGGTTGGTCACATAGTCCCAAGCGCCGTTCTCACGACGATGACGAGCCCACTCCTGGTGGTTGCGTGCCATCGGTTCGTGATGTGAGGTACCCATGATGATACCCATCTCGTCGGCCAGGATAGAGTTCTCCGGGTCGTCGGCGTAGAAAGCATTGCCCCACATGGCAGGCCACAGGTAGTTGGCCTTGAGACGCTGGAGCAACTCAAATACTTTTTCGTAGAAATGATGGTTGAACCCACGTGCCAACTGCGGATTGGCCGAAGGGCACTCACTGTCGGGGAACTTCTCGCGCACCCAACCACTGAGGCAAGGAGCCTCGTCGTTGAGGAAGATGCCACGGTAGCGCACCACAGGTTCACCATCTGTATATTGTCCTGGAGTCAGGAAAACAGAATCATGTTGGAAGACTGGCATATCGGCCCACCAAGCCCAAGGGCTGACGCCCAACTGGCGGCTAAGCTCGTAGATGCCATAAATAGTACCGCGTTTATCGCTACCGGCAATGATGATGTTGCCGTCCTGAACGCAGATGATGTATTTCTCGGTTTTACCCTTCAGAGCCTTGGGGTCGATGACCTTCTTCTTGAGGAGGCTCTGGATGGTCTTGCTCTTCTCGACCGAGCCGACCGTCACCTGCAGTTCGCGACCACAGGCAGCTTGCATATCCTGAATGAGATTGTTAGCGGCACGTTTTACACCAGCGAATTCATTCTCATCGAACTGCACGTGTCCAGCGTTGGCCGACACGGTGCCGGATTGCTTGTTGAAAGAAACAAAAACATCCGCAGCATGCAGAGACATGATGCAGAAGAGGGAAATAAATACGCAACTGAAAAAACGTTTCATAAAGTCAAAACGGGGAAAAAAATATTAAATATTAAATACTAAAATTATAAATTCAAATATTAAATACTAATATTTCTAAAGGCCTTAACGTAGGCGCAAATATGTGTGTAAAATAATAAAATAAAAATAGGACCCAGCCGGCCCTTCGCCGGCCGGGTCACTATATAGAATAGGTTAGAGATTACTTAACAAGAACTTTCTTGACAACGGTGTAACCATCGCTGTAGCGCTCAATCTTGAGGCTTGCACCCTTAGGAGCAGCAACCTCCTGACCTGCCAAGTTGTAGTAAGAAACTGCAACAGGAGCATCAGCACGCTCAACAACCTCAATACCAGAAACAAGAGCCTCTGCAGCAGCTGCATAGTCGAAGCCCTCAGCAGCACCGGTCAGATAGAGGTGACATACGCCAAAAGCAGAGAATGAAGCATGAGCCTTTTGGTGACCACCAATAGTAGCATGGCCCAAAACAGCGCCAGCAGATGCAGGAACCTCTACACCCTGAACGACAGTGGTAGAAATGCCATAGTACTGACCAATATTATCGTTGTTGAATGCAATGGTATCTTCCTTAGCATCAGTTACACAGAAGACATAAGAATCCATAGCGCCAGTGTTGTCATTAGCACGGAAGGAAGCATCGAGAGTACCGAAAGTAACCGTGTACTTACCGACAGGAAGGTTCTTGACAGTCTGGTAAACCTTGAGGTCTCCCTGACCAACATAGCCTTGCTTAACATGAGCAATGACTACCTCCTTCTCCTCACTGACGTCGGACTTATCCCAACCTGGATCATAACCCGTCTTGATCTCCTCGCCATTGATGTTGTCAATAGACCAACCTGGCCATGCATCAGCTGCAACATGATCGCGAGTAGGAGTTACGGTATAGAACTGTGCGTTCTGAACGTAAGCAGTTAAATCAAGGCTATCTGGCAAAAACTCTTCAATGAGCTCATCGTAGTTAGAGAAATTGTAACCAGCAGCAATCTTGCGATAAAGAGCCTGAGTATTCAACAAACGGAGAGCTCTTGCAATTGCCTGATCGTCGGAGATAGCATTGCCTGCCGCAACGACAAACTCCTGAGTCTCGTTAGCCTCGTCTGCAGCAACCAACATCTCGCTCAAAGAAGCAATCTGCTGAGTAAGAATACCTACGCCAGTGTTAACCATGTAGTTGAAGCGCTTGTAACCAAGATTGATTTCGGAAACGGCCGAAGCCAAATCCTCGTCAGAGAGAGTTGTTACTTCAACACCATCATATCTTGCGACAGTAGCTTCGCCATCGGCAAAGTTATGAAGACCCTCCATCTTAGTGCCACGGCAGTTCTCAATGAGTTCCTTCAATTGAGCCATAGAGCCATTAACATAGTCGGTAACGTTAGCGCGACGAGCCTTCATAGCCTTAACAGCCTCGTTGATGTTACGAATAGCTTCCTCGCACTCTGCAATAGTGTGGAACTGAGCTGTGTTCTTACCAAAAGCAATGATATCCTTCAAGTCATTCAAAGTCTGGCTTGCATTGTTAGGATCAGCAACTGCAAGATTATACTCCTCTTGAGCTGGGGTAACTGCTGCAAGAACTTGCTGCAAATAAATCAAACCAACAGAGTTAACCTCCTTAATCTGGATGTAACCGAAGAGAGCCTGACCCTGAGCGGTCAGCTTGATGACATAACGGCCAGTTTCTGGGATAACAATATTCTCGGAAACGGTAACGGCCTCACCAGCAGAACTATTGCTAAGGTTGTTCTCGCTACACTTTCTCTCGATACGGATAGGTGCACGCAAGTCAGCATCGGTATAATCCGTACCCTCTTCATACTTGAAGATTTCGAACCAAGTGGTAGATGCGCCAGAGCCATCCCAACCAATAATCTTATAGGTCAAGAGATGCTTGCCTGCAGGGAGTTCGAGGACAGGAGCAGTAATTTCCTTCTCCTGGGCCTCATCACCCTCACCTTCTGTAACAGTGGTCTTGCCGCCCAAGCCATAGATAGCCATCTGGTTTGTAGGAGAAGGCAAACGCAGATACATACCACGGAAGCCCTGAACATCCATTACACCGCCACTTGAGTTACGGCCTGAACCATACTGGAGCAAGTTTCCTTCACCTGCAATCTTATTGCCACCGTTGGCATCGTAACAACGCCAACCAGTCTCGAAGTTAGGAACCTTGTTGTGCTCAGTGTGAGCAAAGTCATCAGCGAAAAGAACCTTTGGCTGAGCGATTGGCTCACCTTCAACGGTATATACCATATAGCCTGCACAGCAAGCTTCTACCATACCATTCTCAGCAGGGCTTGCAATAGAAACACGGAAGATATACTTGCCAGCAACGCAGTTTTCAATCTGGATAGCAGCCTTCTGGAAGTCGATACCAGTCTTAGCGTTAGCACCAGCAACCGTAGTGGTGAATGTCTCCTCCTTATATACAGAAGAGTCAGCAGCGTTCAAAATCTGAACTTTGAGAGCGACAGCCGTACCAGTCCAAGCCGAAATCAGGGCACGAACTTCGACACGACCTTCAGGCAACTCGAACTCAGGGCTGGTCAAAGAACCAACAGCCTTATCTGAATTATTGCTCGTACGGAAATAGCAACCTCTCTCAGCACTACTGCCAGTAAAAGCAAATACACGGCCATTACCACTATACGTACCCTCTTCCAAGTAGTTACGAACCTCACTATCGGTAACAACAGTCCAACCTTGTGGAACGTTATCAGGGATAGCTTCTGGGAACGTACCATCCAGAATCTCGGTATAAGTCTGCATACCCAAGTTGATAACACCTACCTCGAAAGTAGAAGCAGGAAGAAGTTTTTCTGGAGTTGGGCGGCCACTCTCATTAAATACATTAGAGATTGCCAACTCGTAGGTATTGTCGTTCAAAGGAGTAGCTACAGTTCTCTTGAAAACAAGAGTCTCTGCAAAAGCGTCTGTGGTTACAAGTTCCAGATTCTCAACAATACCGCCAACAGACAAAGTTGCTATAGGAGCACCATACAGAACGTCGTTAGTTGCGACTGGCATGTCGAAAGAGAATGAGAACTCCTGAACATTAGCCTCAATCTGGAAGCTCTGGTTACTTGGAGTAGTGCCAATCAATGAAGCAGGATCGAGATCAAAAGTCTCAACTTCCAAGCCATCATCGGCAACAGCCACCTCGTTTTCGAAGTCAAGAACGGCACGTTTTTCCTCCGTAAAACAGAAAGGAGCAACATCGGAAGAATACTTTAACTCGCCTGGGTTCTTGAAAGAAACTTTAACGTCATCACCTTCAATTGGCTCGGCAGTAAAGATATAGAAACCACCATTTGCATGAACCTCAACGCTACTGATTTCCACTTCCTCGTCGTCAACCGTAACGGTAACGCACTCGTTAGGCAGTTTGGTACCCTTGTCTCCAGCAAGCTCTGTAGTATTGACGGCATAACCGAAGTCAATGCTGAGAACACTTCCATCACCAGAAACATTATAAGTGATACCGCGGATAGAGGACTCCTCAATAACTACGTCATCAATGAAGAACTCACCCTCAGTATTGAAAGAGAAACGAAGAAAATCCTGAGCCCATATAGAGTCATTTAACATATCCTTCTTTGCCTCGTCACTCAGCCAGCTGAGCGTCTGACGCTTAGCATCCATATCCTCACGACGAGGTGACCAGAACATAAAAGTATTGCGAGAATAACCATTCTCTTTACCCTTAGTGTTCAAAGTCAAATCGAACATTTGATCCTTGAAGTTGCCGGTTGTACCAGCCTGAAGGGCCAAATCGTGGTTGTAACCACCCTTCAGCAAACAAACATTGACACTACCTCTACCCTTAGAGAAGAAAGAAACACGATACGATTTCTCTGGCTGAATGCCGTTGTTAAAAATAGATACGACACGCTCATAAGTTTGACTGGTACCTTCGGTAATGGCATAGAGAGAACGAGCACCACTGTGGAAATCTTCGGTATAGGCCGCATTATAAGCGGATGTCGCGAAATTCTCCCAGTTTGTTGGTTGAATCTTAGACTGATCGTCTGTTTCCTCAAAGCCATAGGTAAGCAACTGAGCATTGGCAGATAAGGCTAAGCCCATCGTGACCAAAGAGAGTAGAACTTTTTTCATGACTGTTAGAAAAAAATTGGTTAATAATTGATTTAAGTGTGTTAATATTTTTACTATCCCAAGACAAGAGGATTCCCATAGAAGTGAATTCCTTCTCTCAAAAGGAATCCTCTTAATCTATTTAAGGTAAAAATCAATTTAGCGCTGCAAAGGTAATACCATTTTTTTTTTCAAACTAATAAATATGTAACATATATCTATGAATTTGAAACATGCCCCAATTTTACTTTATTTTTGGAATGGTATGTACCAATTACTGCGTTGTTTAAGTTTAGAAAGCAGGTCGCTGTCTTCGTGTTCCTGACCCTCCCTGGTAGCAATAGCTTTTGCCAGATAGTCATTATCATCACGGCGAATAGCTATACGCTGGAGGTCGATGAATCGACGGCCTTGGAAGAGAGTTTCCAATGCCAATTCTTCCATAATCTTATCCTCTACCCAAAGAATGGTATCATTCTTGGTAGCCAAATCAGGAATGACATACTTCTTGTTGGCAGCAGCGTCACCCGAACCACGCGTATGGATACCCTTGATTACAGAGGCAAGGTATCCTTCGGCTTCTTCTTCAGCAGAAAGGTTCTGGTTATAGAAGTAGACAGGATCGAAATAAACCAAATCACCTGCATCCTCAAACTCTTTAAAGTTCACTACTGTGGAATCCATCTTGCTATAATTGTCGTCGCAAAGACCATATTTGAGAATAGCAAATGCCACCGTAGGATAGCCCGCACGGTTGAGAGCCTCAGCAAAATAGAGATATGTCATTGGCAATGTGTACAAAGTAACATATCGATCGTCAACAATTGTGGAACTTATAGACTGATACATATCATTGTACTTCTCGATTGAAGAATGATTAGCTCTTCTTGTGGTCCACACATACAAACGCAAATCGCCATTCAATTCAGGCGTATCTTCAATGCGATAATTATCCATATATATGGTATCTTTCTTATTGCCTTCCTTATAAATATAACAATGTACTTGAGATTGATACCTATTATAAGCGGACTCACTGTATGTCAACTGATAATGATAATAATTATCACTTGTAGAATTGTACAAATTGTACAAATCCGAAACTTCTCCTTCAAATGCATTGCTTGGCATAGGAATTACACAACATTCACTTGTAGACCCTGCTCCTGTAAGAGAGGGAGACAACACCAAATCTTCTGGTCGTTTTTTACTACTATATGTATAACCATAAACATACATTGGACGAGGCCTATCACTATCTGTCACGTAATCATGATAATATTGAGCAGCTTCTTCATAGCGTCCACGCCACAAGCACAACTCGCCCAACAGCAAGCGAGCAGGAATAGCAAAAAGACTGAAGTTATAATCACCTATTCGACCATAGTCGATTGATTTTGTAGCAGCCCATTGCTGGAGATCCTGAATAAGGAAGTCAAACACTTCCTCCTTGGTAGTCCAAGCTCCGTTCAGAACTTGTTCCGCATCAGATTGAGTACCAAGGAAATTCGTATAAAACGGGATGCGGCCATCGGGTCCAAAGTTATAACACAACTGCATATATGCCCAAGCTCGAAAAGAATGCATAGCTGCAAGGTCACGTTCAAAGACCTTTACTCCTTGACGCTTGTATGTTGAGTCGGCATGTTCAATGAAATAATTGCAGTTATTGATAATAGCGTAATAATCCTGCGGTTTATTATAAACATTCTTATCAGAAACCGTAAAATTCGACAATTCCTGCAAATCAACCGAGGCATCTTTTGTCAATGCAGTCAAATCACCTCGCACCTCACCGAAGAGACGAGAACAATCGGCCACTTTTTGCATCAAATGGATAGTGCCGACTACAGAATAAAGCGTATCGTTGGGGGTATTTATCTGATTATCTTCAGGATAGGTGATGATATCCGAATCAGGTGCCAACATATCTTCACAAGAAGTCGCACTCAACGACAGGAATACCGAAAGCGCTAAAAAAGAACCCCTATAGATATTTTTTTTCATAATTCTTATGTTTATTTGTTACTTTTCCCGACCCCGAACGAGGTCGGGAAAATAGACTTAGAGATTAATCTTCACACCTACACTGAAGTTTCGGTTATTAGGCAACCAACCACAATCAATGCCTTGATAGAGAACATTGTTAGAGGCAGAAAACTCGGGATCACTTCCCAGATACTTTGTCAGGGTGAAGAGATTCTGAGCGGCACCCCATACTGTCACGCCCTGAATATAACGAGATTGGAATTCCCAGGAATAACTCAAAGTGACATTCTTCAAACGTAGATAAGAACCATCCTCAATCCAACGATCCGAGAAACGGCTATTTCCCATAGGATCATCATAAGCAACGCGTGGAATCTCTGTACGCTGTCCCTCACTTGACCAACGAGATCTCATTGCCGTTGTCTGATTATGGAAACGAGAACCAGACTCTAAAAGAGAACGTTGATAATTGTAGACATCGTTGCCCAAAGAATAATTGAAGACCATATCCAATGCCCAATTCTTCCATTGCAAGTGAGAAGAAATATTACCATAGATATCAGGATTTGGATTACCAATAATGGTGCGATCCTTCTCGTTAATCTCTTTGCTGTCATCTCTATTTACGAAACGAACATCACCGCCTGAGAAATATTGCCGTTGGCCACTATCTCCAATTAGATAATAACCATCTTTTTCCGCTTCCTGACTGGTTGAATACACTCCTTTGCTCTCATAACCATAGAACACACCTACAGGCTGTCCTACCATAGTAGCAATAGTGGCATTGCAGTACTCATTGAAAACACTGCCATTCTTCAGCGATGTCACCTCATTCTTGTAATGTCCGAGTGAGAAACCTAACTGCCAGTGCCAATCCTTAGCATTGATAATCTTGCCTTGCACACTGACATCAACTCCCTTGTTCTCAAGTTCGCCGCCATTGCACCAATTGTTATCCAAACCAATTACAAAAGCAAGAGGTTGAAGAGACAAGAGGTCGGAAGTCTTCGACTTATAGGCATTGACCGACAGGGCAAGACGATTATTGAGCAAGTTGGCATCGAAGCCATAAGTAAGACGCTTGGTAGTTTCCCACTTAATCTTGGTATTTCCAATGCCGCCTACTACGGAACCGCCAGCTTTCTGCAACAAGTTAATCGCAACAAAATAAGTACGCGAAGTATTGAGTGCAATGTCATCATTACCAGTAACGTCGAAACCTGCATTGAGACGCAAGTAATTCAACCAAGGCGAAGTAGGCATCCAGGATTCGTTGGTAACCACCCAAGATGCATTGACAGAAGGAAGGAAAGCCCATGCCTGATTAAAAAGTTTCAGCGACTTTTCTGCATCCTTACCGAAACGGCTGCTTGCTTCCAAGCTCATGCCGACATTAAAGAAGTACTTACTTGCCCAATTGTAATCACCTTGCACATAATAGGTCAAAGTCGTGGCATGATCATTGACACCACCTGTCTGACGATACTGCAAATCCTTATGCATGTTTGGACTCTTGTCGTTTCCCGAGTTGAAACCCAACATCGAGTTCTGCTGATAGCGCAAGAAGTTCATACGCATACCGCCAATCAAGTTCAAAACATGAGCCGTCTTCTTATACTTCCACTGCAAGTTAAGGTCATTGGTGGTAGAGTATTGATGAGAACTGCTACTCTGTACAATGTTCTGAAGTGTACCTACATTGAGGACTCGGAACGGAGCTGTACCAGTATTAGGTTCATAATAACCCTCTTCGGTATTAAACATGACAAAACTGAAAGCATCCGTGAGCTGCAGGTTGTGCTTAAAGCTGATTGAAGGAGCGATGCTCAATGCCACCATACGGTTACCAAACGTATTCTTGTTACGTGCCTCACCATATTGGAGAATACTTGCCGGATTCGAAAGACTCACGTTATCCACATACGAAGAAATCTGATCCAAATAATCGTCGGCTCCAGACAAGAAATGAGACAGATTACCCTGATTGTCGTAACCATAGGGGGAAAGGAACGGGCTCTTGATGAGTGACAAGAAAGCAGGTGACGTAATAGGACGATTCTCAAAAGTCGTAGGAGCGCCATCATCTCGAAGATCTCGGTTAACGTCACTGTAGGCTGCATCAATGCGAATCTTGGCATTATGGGTCAGCTTCACATCGCTGTTTAAGCGCAGATTAAAACGAGTAAAATCGTTTTTCTTGAGCGTAGCATCGGCACGAGCGAATCCAACAGACAAATTGTAATCTGCCACATCGTCGCCACCTTGCACATTGATATTGTATTGCTGCAAGAACGCTTCATCGCGATAGACCTGTTTGGTCCAGTCGGTATTGTTGTGATAGACCTTGTAATAATAATAGTTAGGGTCTTCACGCAAGAACTTCAAGTCTATCAAAGGAGCTCCAGTAGTACCCAACATCTCAGAAACATAAGTACGGTACTCGCCAGCATTCATCATTTCTGGCAACTTTGGTTTAGCTTCAAAACCGCCAGAAATGTTGACATCTATCTTGGTGGTAAAGCTATGGCTGCGGCGCGTATTGATTAAAATTACACCATTGGCACCTTTAGCACCATAGATGGCTGTACCATTACGCAATACGGAGACTGACTCTATGTCATAGACCGAGATATTAGAAAGCAGGTTGTTGTAGAAACCATCGAACAACGAGGTGCGATTATACTCCATGTCATAGATAACACCATCGACCACGACCAAAGGTTGCGCATTGGCATTCAATGAATTAATTCCATTGAGCAACATATAAGACCCCAAACCTGGGACACTGCCTCGACTGAGGCTACGAACCTGGCCACCCAAAGAAGTAGCAATCTGATTATCAATCGAGACATCAGCGGTCAAATCACTAACTCGGGCAGAGAGAGAAAGCTGGGAAGATTTGCTCATACCAACAATTTCAGAAAAAGCATTGGAATATAGCATAATGTCCACCATTTCTCGATGATTTGCCACTGAAACTTGCTGTGCATTGTAGCCATCTCGGCTGACACCAATACTGGTCTCATAATCTGGCAACGTGATAGAATATTTACCCTCCTCATCCGTCATAGCGGTGAATTTATTATTGGAAAAGGCATGAACCATCACACCGGAAAGAGGCTCTTTCGAATACGCATCACGGATGACACCCTGCACGGTAACATCAGCCAAGGCAGACGTACCAGACAACAGTGCAAAGACACTTAATATGATTGATTGTTTCATTGTCATTCAATTTTTCAATTATCACTGTGTGGCTTGAGCAAAACAGCTGAGATATACATATAGTCAGCATAGTTTCTTGCTTCGCTTGACTTGACGTTGTTAATGAGCACAAGATGATTAGTCACAGGAGTTTGTCCATAGTTACAGGTAGGGAACTGCATGGTACAGAGCTTAATAGTATCCACTCGCAAAGGATCATTGACGAACGAACTATAATCGCGGACACCCTTGTTATCAACGGCATTACCCTCAAACAAATAAGGGATAGAAGTATCCTTCTTGCCATCTTCGTAGTAACCAGGTGTAGAGGCGTCAAACTTATAACGATTCTTACTCTCTACGTAATAGTCCTTGTTATCCTTACCCTTATAGTAAAGTTCTACAGTGAACTTGTTGGGTAGTTTGTTGCGGATTCCAGCAGTAGTAGTACCCATGTCATTATTCGGGTTTACTGACTTAGGCAATACTACGACATAGATATCGTACTTTCCAGACAACACAGAGGGTATCTCAAATTCCACAAAATATTTTTCTGTATTGGCTTCTGGAACTAACGACAAATAACCATCTTTAACAGAGTCATTATTAGCGGTGTACCAAGTCATATTCAAAGTCTTGGTCTTCTTCGCATTTCCGCCATAATCAGAGATGTCACCTACTAAACCCTTAAAAGCATAAGTTGGCAACGTGATTGGCTTGAAATAGAGTTGCTCCTTAGTAAAAGGCCAACTATTCATCACCAAAATCTTTCCGTTGGAGCAAATGACACTATCCTTCCAATCCTGAGCAAAAATACCGCCAGGTTCAAAAGGCTTATAATAAACATTGTAATGCTCACCGCGCTCATTTCCGTACCAAGAATTACTGACAATAGAATCGTTGATAGCTTTTTGACGCCATTTCTTTGGAACGAAAAACAAATCCTGCATCACAGCATAATGAGCTAAGTAATTGGTTATAGAATCTCCCTTTGCCAAATTACTGTAGTCATAATAAGATTTTGCCTCCTCATAAATAGGATCCCAAACCTCCTTGGTAGGGGCTAACATCCAAACCAAAGAATCCTCATGATAGATGGGGCCGAAACCTCCAAATATCGTCTTATAGAAGACAGAATCTATATATACAGTCTTACCATCCTCGACTCCACACGGCAAGGAACTTGATTCATCAAAAGTAAGTTTCTCATAATCTTTGAAAAACATCCCCATATGCGCAAATTCAGGCAAATTAAACATCGCCTCATAGATATTGTTAAAATAAGTCGATGGGGTCTTGACCATGTGAACGACACCATTACGTGCCGCAATATTAGTCTTCAAAGCAGTGGCTGTACCGAAATTCACATCACTCAATGGCAATTTCTTTCCATTGAGCATGATGACTAATGTATCCTCTGAGTTACCGAAAGAATGCGCATAACGGGCAATATGGTTCAGCAAGAACTGCGTCTCGACCAAAGAATCACCATGCGTAGTTTGACACAACTCAATGAGAGAATCCGCATTGAATGTACCATTTACAGGTGCCCAGACTGTAAAGAATTGATCAGCACTCAGCAACTCCTTATAAGTAATCGGGGTCTGACGAGAATTGGCGAACAAAGTCGCTTTATCCAAAACTCGGCAGAAATCCGAGAGTTCCGGCTGGGCGGACAGTACCTCATAAAGACTGGCATTGCCATATTGGGTATCAGGAACCTGACCATAATGGTCGTCCCAAGTATCTGTACATGCTGTAAGCGCCAACCCGCTGATTGAAGCAAACAGTAAATATTTGAATTTCTTTTTCATAAGTATCAATAATTAGAGCAATTATTGTTTCTCTCGTTTAATGCTTATCCTCAGCCTCAGGGCCATCGTAAACTGACTTTGGAACCAACTCGATATAGTCAAGCGACATCTCGGCATTGTTGTCCAACACCTGACGAAGACGTATATAATAATCATGTTCTGGCTCCAGATACTTGGTGGTCAAGATGCGACGCAGACACTGTACTTGCGTACGCGGATTGGTACCTCCACCCAAGAAGTAAGAGTCATAAGCCTTCATGTAACCATTGTTACGAAGTGCCTTATCATTGGCCTCAATCTTGTCTGGGTCATTACCAAGTTCCTCGTCACTCTGCCAGCCATATTCTGGTCCATACTTACGGAGATCGACAGGAATGCCGCAAGGCATATCACCCGTCAAGTTATCGTCGAAATAAACCTGTACAACAGTACGCTTTTCGCCGACCGTATAACCCAAACGAACCTCATAGGTCATATTGGCTGGTACGGGTGGAATCTTGAACTTGATGTCAAAGTTATCCAAGCAGGCATTGTTGTCGCCCTCCCAAGAGTTGAAGTAACCGACACGACTGTGTACACCATAGAATGTCTTATCGCTGAAAATGAAGTTCTTGGTGAAGCCTGGCTGGAAACGCATCATGAAAAAGAGGTAATCCTTGATACCCGTCTGCTCAGCAGCATTGCTGTTTCGGGCACCTGCATTAGCGAAATCCGGAGACAATGTCGTAGCGTCAATACGCATTCGAATGTTAAGTACCTGATCAATTGTCTTTTCCTGATCATACTCCAGAATATCATCAATATAGAAATAGGCTCCGTTCGGAGAGTTTGAATAATTGGGATTAAGAGCTTTTGACTCGCTCTCCTTCAAGATACGACAACCTCTTACCGTATATTTCGCAGCAAGACCACGACGATTCAGGTACTTCTGACCATCAGGAGTATCACTAACCTTCAAGATTGTGTAAGGACACATCGTCTCATAGAACTCCATAATGTCCTGCAATTGCGTCTGGAAATAGGTATTAATCTGCTGATAGTTAGAAACAGTCATCTCACTATAGGTCGTCTCTCGATCCAGAATATGGTAAGCGACAAAACGGTTCAGCGGATTGCGACGATTGGTATAGTCGTTATCGTACTTACCAGCATCCTTCGGGTAAGTATTGTCATACACCTTCTTTGCATAGGCTATCAAGTCATTAATGTTCTTGATGCCGCGCTTATTGTAGATAGAATCTGGCTCCGCAAAAATGGTATATTTGAATTCACGGGTAGCTGGATAACGCCAATAGGTATCATTACCACCGAAGACGCGCAAATGGTGCGAATCTTTGGTGACTATAGCCAAGTCCGGATCGACTTTGTAGTTCTCATCATAGCGAACCACCATAGAATCGGACAAACCTGTAAGCAACAGCGCCTCACCAAATATCTTGAGGTTAGGATCTGCACAAACCAACTCACCAGTCAAAATGGTTGAGGCCTGAATGACTTGGTTGATGACATGTACGACACCGTTCGTGACCGAGTCATCTTGAGCCATCAGTTCCGAACCATTGACACGCCACACGGCATTACCTCCACGATTGCCTAGAGTATCACAAGACATCGTCAGGTAACGTCCATTCATATTGGTCGAAGGCAATGAACCCTCATCGCAATCTGAGATAAAATAGGCAGCCTTCAAGACATGCATCCAAGCCAATGTATCGCACTCAGCCTTTGGCATGTCATCGACTGTGGCATAACCCTTCTCTTTCAAGAACTGGTCAATTGCTTCATCTGTTGGAGCGAAGCAAGTAAAGTCTCCATAAGTGGAAAGGAGATCCATAAGGTCAGCGCGCTCAAGTACTTCGATGAACTTGGAGAAACCAAACCCATGCTTGTCCTCCTGCAAATTAGAAGCGATGGTCTGACCAGTAAAAGTATAGTAATTTTTCCTATCAGGATCATTGTCTATACAGGAAACGGTGGTAAAGAGGGAAAAAATTCCCAACATTACAGATGTAAAATATACAAACTTTTTCATTTCTCAGAGGTTTCGTTAGTTATATAAGCAGGATTTTGCTTCAGATTCTCATTCACATCCAACTCAGTCTTGAGGTAAGGCCAGAAAAGAGCATCACGAGACTGAAGCTGAATTCGGACTGCTGTGGGCTTTTCTTTCTGCTTGCCAATGACAGCTGCAATGAGTTTGTCGTTATTCGGCTCACGCAACGTATAACGCACCAAGTCGAACCAGCGCTTACCCTCGAAAATCAATTCACGATTACGCTCCTTCTGAACTAATTCGCGCATCTTAACCTGACCACTATAGTCCTCATATTTCAAGCACCGAGAATCAGAAACCTTCAGACCACAAGCACGGTTATAAACTGCTGAAATAAGTTCAAATGCCTCATGCAGATTGTCCTCTCCATCCAACTCTATCAAAGCCTCTGCGCGCATCAACATGACATCCGTCAAACGGTAGATAATCCAATTGGAAAAAGCATCTCGACGCGAATCAGGAGATTCCGTAAAAGTTGGCTCCTTTCCTGACTGAACTGGAGGCTTAATGGATACCGACGCACGATAATATTTACGAATAGGGAACTCAGTTTCTTTGTTCTCCATATATTCGAACGGACGGAAATCATTCTGGTCATACAGTTCGTTGTTCCCCTCATAGACTCCCTGACGCACACCATACCAAGCAGTGAACTGACCTGCCTGATTTTGACCACTGGCTGAACCAAAGAAATAAGGAACTATCTCATTATTAGGAGACTTATTCTGTTGAAAATACAATTCAAAGATAGACTCGAAACTATTTCCGCCATAGAAAATCTGTCTATAGGCATTGCCCATAGTCGAACCTAAAGGATTATCAGAAATGAGCGGATATTTGTCAAATGCGAGATTTATATCTTCAACATACGAGTCTTCATACTCCTTCGCCTCATCATAAAGTTGTCGCTTGTATTTGAATACCAATTCTGTATTCTCAATACATTTTTGGTACTCGCCTTGCCAAAGATAAAGATCGGCCAAGAGAGCATAGAATGCACACTTAGTAACACGACTGGTATTGGAAGGATTATTAAAGGCATGTGTCACAGAAGAATAAGGAAATTCTGACTTAATACTAGTCATATCCTTCAAGGGGTAATAACGCAATGCATCGTCTTTAACAGCCTCCAAGTCATCGCTCAACTTCTTGAGCATCTCTTTGAATGGAGTGGGAGCCAGACAGTAATCTCGCTTCACATTTTCGTCATTGGTTGAAGCTTTATCACTATAAGGCACATCACGGAAAGTGCGAACCAAATAGAAATATGCCAACGTACGAAGCCAAGTGACCTCTGCAATATGAGCCTTCATTTCTGAATAAGTATAATTAGGGTCGATGGCTTGAACACCAGGCGCACGCTCAATGACCGTATTACAACGGTTAATGATAGTATAGAAATCTTTCCAATTCACCCATGCGCTGCTCTCCAGAATATTTTCGCCCAAAATCTGCTTCAACTGCACGTCTGTACCAGACGTATAGGTCACATTTTCGGAACGAGCTTCACCCCAAAGGAACATGCGCTGCTGGCATTCCTTGGACTGAAAACCAGAGTAGCAACCATAGACGACACTCTCTACATCGGCCTTTCTATCCCAATAATTGGTCTCAACGACCTCATTGAGCGGGTCAGTGAAGAGAAAGTCTTCGCAAGAAACAAGACTCAGTCCTACCCCCACTACAGCTGCTGGAACGAGCCACAGTTTGCTCAAATTCAATGATATATTTTTCATAAGTACATTAACTTGATTTATCATATAAATATCAATTAAAAATTTGATATTTAGAATTGAATGGTTGCACCCGCGCTGAAGTTCTTGGAACGCGGAGTCTGAGCATTATCGGTAACAATGCCATATCCACCGTATCCCACTTCAGGATCAGCACCAGAATACTTGGTAATCTTAAATACGTTGGTACCCGAAATGAAGAGGCTGACAGAAGTCAATCCCCATTTCTTGACCAAAGCAGGATCAAGCGCGTAGTTGATACTCGTATAATTCAGACGAAGGAAAGAACCATCCTCCACAAAACGATCTGAAGCCAACCAGTTGTAACCATAATTGCGCAAGGCACGTGGTATTTGAGTGATATCGCCCTCCACACGCCAACGCCAGTTGACGGCACGGCTCTGGTTGTCATTACCATACATGGATTCAGCGTTCATACGAGCCGCATTGATAACTTTGTTACCATAACGGTAGTTGAACTGATTGTTCCAAGAAAGACGACGCCAAGAAAGCTTAAAGCCGAAACCACCTGTAATCTTTGGCAGTGACGAGCCAAGATAGACGATATCCAACTCGTTGATGTTACCATCATGGTTGATATCTTCGTAGATAGCATCTCCACCCTTGAACTCATACTGAGAACCGGTACCATAGGCAAAATACATAGCCTTGGTCTTACCATGCTCATCACGAATGACTTCGCCACTCGCCTTGCGTGCAATAGGAGCGTTAGGACCGCTTACTCCTGGCACTTCGGTCTCCGAATACTGAGAATACTGGTAAACACCCTTGTAGCGGAAACCGAAAATAGAGCCGAAAGCGGTATTTAACTGTACACGAGTGAGGTAGCTGCCATTCTTAAAGTCGAAGTCCTTGTTAATGACATCCAACATAGTCTGCTCCATCTTGACCAACTTATTCTGATTGTTGGCGAAAGTAAGGTTTATATCCAATTTCAAGCCATTACTCCACTTAATGAAGTTGTTGGTATTAACGTTGAACTCCCAACCGACATTTTTCATCGTACCTGAATTCTTGTACTCAAGATGCTCGAAACCAGCTGAACTTGGGATTCTGTACTTATGCATGAGCAAGTCACGTGTGACAGAACGGTAAAGATTCAGATCTCCATAAATACGGTCCTCAAACAAACCGACATTCAAACCAAGGTTGTACTGCTCCTTTTCTTCCCAATGCAAGGTGTTGAGAGCAATATTTGTAGGAGCGATAGCGGTATGACCCATATAACCCTGCGTATTGCCATACTTCGAATAGAAGAGATTTTCGCCACCTGGCTGGTTGCCTACAATACCCCAACCTGGTCGAACCGCAAAAGTTGAAAGCCAACCATTGGACCAATCCATCCAAGACTCATCACTAAGATTCCAACGGAAGGAGAGACCTGGGAAAGTACCCCATCGTTTATTCTTGCCAAACTTAGAGGTAGCGTCACGACGTACTGAGAAGTCCATGATGTAACGACCCTTGTAAGCATAATGCAAAGAACCCGTCATGTAAAGGCTACGCCACTCAGAAGCTCCAGTATTGAACTTGTCATTAAAATTACCTTCAGCTGCCGTTGACGTAATGGTGCCCGAAGGCATACCCCATTTACCGTCTCCCTGCGAACGGGAATTACCAGTAGTCATCTGAATACGGCCCATAGCCATCAACGAATGGTCTTTGTTGGGGAAAATTGGGCTAAAAGTCAAGGAATGAGTAGTCGTCATGGCAAATGACTTAAAAGCATCATTTTCAGCCTTGTTACTATTACCGTCTGCCCAACCACCCATAACAAGGCTGGATGGATAGAAAGAATCGTTGTACTTGTTGAAAATAGAGAAGTTGACCTTGCCATCATACTTAAGACGAGTCTCCTCGTAGGATGTACCTAACAAGTCATACTGAAGAATAAATTCTGGCTGGATACTGAAAGTTTTCTCCACGTTATCAGCCAATTGAGCCAACGCAATCGGATTAGCATAGGTTTTCTGATCTTTATCGAAAACACTAGAAGCAGTCTTCTTCATGTGATAATACTCACCTGTCGAAACTCCATCTACACTTTCCTCGTAAATAGCAAGGTTCGGCATCTTCTTGTATGCTATTCCCAAGAGATCACCGCTATTCTTCTCATTGTTGGTGTATGTGAAGTTGAAGTTGGTAGTTACCTTGATGCGGTTCGAGATAAAATAATCCAAAGCGGTACGCACGGTAAAACGCTGCAACTTCTGCTCAATAATGGAACCTCGCTGATTATCGTAACCGAAAGAAACACGGAAGTTAGCCTTGTTACCACCTCCTGTCACACTTAAATAATGCTTCTGCTCCAAACCGACCTGCTTGACAGCCTTGAGCCAGTCCGTATTGTTATTGAACTGACGCCAATCTGCGAACTCAGCATCTGAATGAAGATACTGAATCTCGGGAATATTTGCAGCAGCATCATTCATATAAGGATTAAAATAAGCCTCTTTAAGGTACATGGTATATTCGCCTCCCTTCAAGAGTTTGATGCCCTCTGGCTGATAGGTGACATTCGCACGATAGGAATAGGTTACACGAGTAGCGCCACGAGAACCTCGTTTGGTCTTAATCTCGATAACACCATTGGCTCCCTGGGATCCCCAGATGGCTGTTGCTGCCGCGTCCTTCAATACAGAAATTTCTTCTATATCTTCAGGATTGACCTGCAACAATTCAGCAAATTTCTCCTCGGTTGCATTGGCATAATCGAAATCTTTATTATAATCAGATTCGAAGACATTACCGTCAACAACAACGAGAGGCTCGGCATTACCATTAATGGTAGATACACCACGCAATCGCATAGAGGTACCTGCACCCAGGTTACCACTTGCCATGACGATATCCAGACCGGCAATACGACCCTGCAAAGCTTCACCGACGGTAGTGGCAACAGCCAAGTTTTCCATATCGGAAGCCTTGATGGTTTGCATAGCGGTTGAAATCTCGGTTTGTGGAATATCCAGACCCGTCGTACCGGTTCTCTTCTTCTGTGAGACTACAACCTCCGTCAATTCAAAGTTTTCTTGCTTAAGAACTATCTTATAAGTCATTCCCTTGATAGGCATGACGACAGTCTTGCAACCGATGTACGTAATCTGCAACATGTCCTCTGGATTACGAATAGCAAACGAGAAGTTACCATTGAAGTCGGTCACGGTTGAAGCCATGACACGGTTATCCTTATTTATCTCGACGACATGTGCTCCTGCCAATACATCAATTTCATCCGATACTGTACCCGAAATGACGTCACCTGCCTTTTGCGCCCAAGCATTTGTGCAGGCCATCAAGCCTAATACAAAGTATAAAAGCGTTTTTTTCATTGTTCTATCGTATTTGTATTAGTTTTTAGAGGTTTCATAGAAAAGAGGACCATCAATCAGATGAATAGCTGCAAATGAACTTGCAGAGATGTTTGCGTCCAATTTATATTCTCGTACTGTAAGGTTATACAGGTCTTGATTATTAACATCTTTCTGCTTTAGAACCTTACGCACATTGCCGCACCTATCCGTCACAGTAAGTTCTCCAGGCTGACTCTTTACGTCCAAAGTGTAAAACTTCTTGCTAGCAGGATTGATGAGAGCAGTCTCATAAATACGCTCAAACTGGTCTGGATTGGCGGTCGAAATTGGATTTCCATCCTCGTCATACTGGATAGCGCCATCAACGCTATAGTCCAAGCCAATCATCAAGAGGTTATCTTGAATATGGTAACGGAGGAAAGCATTGATAGAGTCGGCATAGGCCTGTGCTTTTTTTGCAGATGTAGCATCTCCCGACTTACCCAAAGCCTCAAGAGTCTCGACCTCTTCCCAAGTATGGAGTTTCCCCTCGGCAATAGCCTGATTAAGGCTCTCATTGGTAGGCACATAGACCGTATAATTAAAATTACGGAAAGATGCCACGTTACCAGCTGCAGAAGCGGTTTTCAAGCCATCGGGACTGGTTGTGCGGAGATCTGACTTCAAAAGCATATCGTAGAAAACTGAGAACTCTTCATGCTCAGCCAGCACATCAAATGTACTCTTACGCGTAGTCATGATAGGCTCCTGCTTATCTCCTGTCGCCTCGTCAGTACCAATAATATAGGTTTTACCATTTCCAGACTGAGACTCATCATAAATACGGGTAATCTTCAGTCTCTTGTTCTGATCTCTTTGGTATGTACCTTGCACATAGTAGTCGTTGCCATCCTTTTCAATACGGATAATACCGCCATTCTTGGTGCGATAAAACTCATGTCCATTCTCGACACCACCCAACTTACGGTTACCTACAATGATATGATTGTCAAGCATATCCTCTAAACGGTCTCTAAGTTGTCCCACATCACGTACCTCGCGAAGTGAATCACCAACCACGCCCGTTTCTATATTATATGACCAGACGCCAGCCCACACGCGAGCGGCTTCAGTGGTAGCATTTGGATCGTAGTAGAATTTCCATAACTCATTCTCAACACCATTGTAAGCTACAGGATTCACGTAGCTCAACAACGCTCCATTAGTTGGAATAAAGAAAGAATAGTAAGAGTCCAAAGAATTGAGGTAAGAACGATACTCCAACTGCTCAATAGCCCAATAGAAGATATTCATCGCAGGGTTAATCAGGGCAGGGAAACTAACACTCAGATACTCTGTTGGAGAAAAAACCTCGTTGGTCCAATAGATGGCACCATTGCAAGCAATGCTCACGCTGTCAATCTTATCAACAGTAAGATGCATTGGATCTTGATTCGAATTAACAACGTCTGCGAACTTAGATGGTACAGTGTTCACCCAAGAGTTGAGCATACAATTGTTGATGAGTTTGGAAACTACCAAATCGGGCACATTATCCCAGTCACCATAATAATCCTTGAATGACGCTCCAATACCCTCATTCCAGTACTTCTCCATGGCATCATCGGTAGGCACAAGCATCACACCCATGTCTTGCTGCATAGCTACGGCTACACTATAAGCATTAGGGTCATCAGCCTGATAGGAATTATATCCAGGATCGAACGTCAACAAAGCACTCGGAGGCATCTTATTAGGCATAGTTGTATAGCCCGCATAAGAACGCTTGGAGAAGAAACCCAATGCAAAAACAGAATCGACTTCAGCATTGAATTCATTATTATAGCCATCCGTCCACTCCTTTCCATAACTTGGCAAATAATAAGGACCACAGAAACGGCGCAACAATCGGTTGAAGATTTTACTATTAGGATTTAGACGAATCAATTCAGCCATATTGTCTCGCGGAACGACGACATCATGGGTGCGATGGATAAAACCATTAGCACTACGGATGTTAGCTTCTTCTATATAGGTATCACCGACCCATGCGTCACCTGGTTTACGATCTACCTTATAATTGAACATAAAGTTCATATCGTCATTGGTAATCTTCTTACTGGCGAGGTAATTCTCCGTAAAGAAGGTTATAGGGGCATAAGAAGCATCCTTGAAACAGACAATAGACTTGTTGTTTTTACGATAGTAATCCCAACAAGGGTTGTTATCAGGCATCTCTTCAGGAGTAATGATAGCAACTGAATCAAAACGGTTGGCATTAGTGTGACGGCGCATGGCATTACCAGGAACAGCACCTTCTGAGCCCGTTGTACTGGAAAGATTCATCACCTGTAACGAATTGTCGAGCATAGAGCCATAAAAGAGCAATTTCTTCTGGGCTGGAGTCAACTCTTCGTAACTATGAACGCCCCAACGATTATGCTGGAAGAAACGGTCAAAAGCAGCATCATCTGCCACAAAAATGGTCTTCAAAGCCACGCCAGAAAGTTGATCACGGTAATTGAGATCCTCCGCCAGACGGGCATAGGTCCGGAAGTTATTTTCCTCCAAATAGGTCATCAAATTAGACCCAAAATTCGGGGGGAGTTTTTCATCCAGATCGTAGGTATCTTGGCAAGAGGTACCCAGTCCCATCAGCGAAACAAGCGCTGCACAAGTCAACCAACGATTGGTGCCTCGCGTGCTTTTCTGAATTGTTAATTTGAGGTTTGTTTTCATTTTTTGGTATGTTTGTACAATTGTTTTCTGGTAAGTATAGATTACAAAAACGCGGCAAAGATAGTTATTAATTATTTAACATAATTTAAAAGATGATACAAAAAATATAAAATTTGATACATACGTAATATTGGAACAAATCAAAAGAGAAAAGTAACATTTGTCGTTACTTGGCACAAAAGTGAATTATTAGCCATTTGATTACCAAAAACTTAGGTATTTTCCAGAAAATTATACTAAATTTGAAACAATCTATACGTGTTACGAAACATACCCTTGCAAGCTTATTTATAATCATATATCTTTGCACCAGTCAAAAGCAACAACCATGAAGCTACTTCGATTTTTACCCATAGTATTTACCTTGACCGCTTGCCAAATGAAACAAGCCGAGCACTCGATGCCACTCTTCGAATGCTTTACCTATGTGGGTAATGACGAACGATACAAAGTACCTTTCGATGCCGCTACCCAATATCTGAATCCTGTCATCTCCGGAACCAACCCCGACCCCTCGGTCTGCCGCCAGGGTAATGACTTCTATATGGCGAACAGCTCGTTTGTCTATTGGCCAGGCATTCCTATCTGGCACAGCCGCGACCTGGTAGATTGGGATTTCTGCGGTTACGTTCTGAACCAAAACGCACAGATCTCTTTCAAGGAGGGACTTCGCATCACAGGTGGTGTTTACGCGCCCGATATTAAATATTGTGAACGCAACCAGACTTTCTACCTCATCGTCACGTTGGTCGATCACATGGGCAACGTCGTTTTCAAGACCCGCGACCCCTACCAAGGTTGGAGCGAACCCATCCCCGTTCCTGAGGTGCATGGCATCGACCCCTCCTTCCTCTTTGACCAAGACGGCAAATGCTATATCGTCAACAACGACGAACCCGCCTACCCCGCCGAATACGATGGTCACCGTGCCATCTGGGCAAGGGAATATGACCTCAACACCGACAAGGTGTGCGGCGAACCTATCGTCCTGGTGGACAAAGGCATCCGTCCCGAAGAGAAACCTATCTGGATAGAAGGTCCTCACCTTTACCACTTCACCAACGAGTGGAACGGCCGCCTCTACGACCAGTATTATTTAATGTGTGCCGAGGGTGGCACCTCAGAGGGTCACTCGGAGGTTGTCTTGACAGGCAAAAGCGCCTTAGGAAAATTCTCTACTTGCGCGCAAAATCCTATCCTGACACAACGTTCCTTGGCACCGCTCCGTCCCAATCCCACCTCCTGCACCGGTCATGCCGACCTGGTTCAAGTAGGCAGTTCTTCGCTCAACAACAACGCCCGCAATGGTGAATGGTGGAGTCTCTTCTTAGGTTGCACCGCCTACGATGGTGCGCATCTCTACAACACGGGACGAAGCACTTTCCTGCTCCCCGTCTCTTGGCAAAAGGATGCTGCCAACGATGGTATTCAGCCCTTCATCTTGAGTCCCGACTCGGTTATCCCGACTGTGTGCAGCAAGAGTCCTTGGCAACAGAACGTCTATAACCAGACCGAAGGAGACAAAGCAGGACGCATCGGCAACAGCGGTGACCCGAAGAACCTCTTGACTGGCAATGGTCAATATACCGACAACTTCGAAGGCAACTCCCTCTATCCGTTGTGGTTCACCCTCCGCACTCCATACAAAGAGGAGTTGGACAACCGCATTGCCGACTGGTACGAGCATAGCAATCCAGGCCTCACCCTACAGGGTAAACCTGTGAAACTGAGTCAGAAAGGTCAACCTTGTCTCCTCTGCCGTTGGGTAAAGAACAACACTTACACGGTCTCAACCCGAATGCGCTACACACCTCAGGAACCACAAAGCATGGCAGGACTGACGCTCTTCCAAACCGAGGCGGCCTACTACCTGCTGGTGAAACGTCTGACGGACAGCGGCAAATCGGAGATTGCGTTGCTCAAAACCGACATCAAGCACCACGAACAGCTGATTGCCTCGTACGAGATAAAGAAGAAAGACGAAAATCTGGCTCCCGTTGACCTCCGTGCCGAAGTAAACCAACATGAAGTCTCTTTCAGTTTCTCGTTCGACCAAGGTCAACACTGGCAGACGTTAGGTGACACCCAAGACGCAGATATCCTCACCACACACTATGCTGACGGATTCACCGGCAGCGTGGCAGGAATCTATGCTTACAAGAAGTAAGCCCCCCTCGTTACTCCCTCAGCTAAAGCTTCGTCTTCTCGCGAAGGGTTATCAACCCTCCTTTATTGCTGCGAGGACCTGCATAGGGGGAGGACACTAAGGAAAAGTGAATAATGAAGAATTAAAAGTGAAAAATGAAAAATGAAAAGTGAAGAATGAAATGAAAATTGAATAAAATGGTATATGCCCAAATAGTAAAACCTTTCGTATCAGATAAAGTAGTAAGGCAAACCCAAAAAGGTAATAACTAAGGAATGTTCTAAAAATGTCATGTTGAGCGTAGTCGAAACAGCTCTGATATCAGTAAAACAAGGATAGAGATTCTTCACTTCGTTCAGAATGACAAATATTAGAAGTCCTCTAAATGAGTTAAAATGGCATACGGAATGTGATCAGTATAACCACATCATCGTATGGAAAAGAAAAGATTAAATAATGGTTAGTATTTTTGATTATTGGTTGATTAATGAATGAGTTAAAAAAAGTATAAAGGTAATTTTAGCTAATAATAAGTCAGGCTCTGTGCGTCGTGAGACGCTCAGAGCTATTTTTTGGAGACTCTCCCCGACCTTCTTCTCGCAAAGGATTATCAATCCTTTGCTGCGAGGACCCCGAAAGGGGAGGAAAACCCTAGATACTCTAGTAGTTCTAGATATTCTAGACGGACTAGAGAAACAACAATGCCGCCCCGAAAGAAGAACTTTCGGGGCGGCACTTTTTATGCTGATTTAGAACCACTTCGTGTAAGCGAAGTCCATACGGTGAGGCAGTTCCTCGTTCTTTGGGAAGAGGCGGAACGCGAACTTGTACGAACCAGAATACTTGATTGGATATCGAAGCTGGAAGGTAACAATGGTACCCTCGCGCTTGGTAACCTCCATCTCGAATGAACGGTAGTCGTGCAACGAACCGTCACCACGCTTGGCAACGACCAAATCGACGCCAATGCTGTCGGCAATCTCCTTACCATCGACAACAACGGTATTCACATAGTTGCCACCTACCTTGAGACCACTCTCGACGTTCTCTGGCAGTTCGACATGCAGAACCTCAAGGGTATCCCAGTTGGCAGCCACCTTCTCTTTCCAAGCGGCAATCTCCTTAGCCAACTTGTAGTTGTCGGCGCAAAGGCGCTTTGCACGAGCTGCCTCCTTGATATAGAAGCGGTTATAGTAATCATCCAACTGACGCTTCATCGTAAAGTTCGGCGTAATCTTGGCGAGACAATCCTTGATGCAGTGAACCCACTTTGGACTGAAGCCCTTATCGTTCTTGTCGAAGTAGAGAGGCACGATTTCGGTCTCCAACATCGTGTAGATAGTCTCGGCATCCAACTGATCCTGAAGGGCTTGGTTCTGGAAAGTACGCTTGTCGGTCAATGCCCAACCGGCGCCTTCACGGTAACCCTCATACCACCAACCGTCAAGCACGGAGAGGTTCAAGACACCGTTCTGAACAGCCTTCTCGCCCGAAGTACCAGAGGCCTCCAATGGACGGGTTGGCGTGTTCATCCAGATATCGACACCTACCACAAGGCGCTTAGCAACATCCATATCGTAGTTCTCGACGAAGACTACCTTGCCTACGAACTGTGGCATACGGCTGATTTCGACGATACGACGAATCAGACCCTGGCCACCGCCATCGGCTGGGTGTGCCTTACCGGCAAAGATGAACTGTACAGGACGCTCTGGATTGTTGACAATCTTATCCAGTCGCTCCAGGTCGGTGAAAAGCAAGTGAGCACGCTTGTAAGTAGCGAAACGACGGGCGAAACCGATAGTCAAGGCATTCGGATTCAAAGCATTGACGGCCTGCAGAATCTTGGCAGGGTTCTCCTGCTTCTTACGCAAGTTGTTGGCAACCTCCTCCTTGATGTAGTCGAAGAGCTTCTTCTTCAACGCCTTACGGATGTCCCAGATCTCGGCATCATCAGCGTCGTAGATCTTCTTCCACATCTCCTCGCTGGTCTGGTTGGCATAATAGTTAGGACCGAACAGCTTGGTATAGAAGGCCTTCCACTCGCTGGCTGCCCAAGTTGGGTGGTGCACACCGTTGGTAACATAACCGACGTGCAACTCCTCGGGTGCATAACCCTTCCATACGGGCTGGAACATGTTGCGCGATACAGCACCGTGCAACCAAGAGACACCGTTGGCCTCCTGACAAGTGTTGAGCGCAAAGACTGACATAGAGAACTTGCCCTCGCCTGGAGTCTCACGACCCATGTTCATGAAGTCGGCCCACTCGATACCCAACTTGCCTGCGAAGTGGCTCATATACTTATAGAAGATGCCCTCTTCGAAGTAGTCGTGTCCGGCTGGAACTGGAGTGTGGCAAGTATAGAGAGAAGAGGCACGAACCACCTCCAGAGCCTGCTGGAAGTTCAATCCCTCCTTCTCGATGAGGTCAGCCATACGCTGAGCGCCCATCAAAGCGGCGTGACCCTCGTTGGCATGATAGACATCCTTCTTGATGCCCAACTTATTGAGCAACAGGACACCACCGATGCCGAGCAGATACTCCTGCTTGATACGGTTCTCCCAGTCGCCACCATAGAGGCGGTGGGTGATGCTGCGGTCATATTCTGAGTTCTTGGGGTAGTCGGTATCCAACAGATAGAGTTTGACACGACCCACGTTGACCTGCCATACACGCGAATAGACCGTCAGACCATCGTGATAAGGTACCTCCAGTTCCAACTGAGTGCCATCTTCATTGCGGACAGGCTCAATAGGCAACTGGTCGAACTTCTGTGCCTCGTACTCAGCCTCCTGGTTACCATCGGCCGAAAGGGTCTGTGTGAAGTAACCATAACGATAGAGGAAACCGACGGCGCAGAAATCGACGTTCGAGTCGGAAGCCTCCTTCACATAGTCACCAGCCAAGATACCGAGACCGCCCGAATAAATCTTCAAGCAAGCGGTCAGACCATATTCCATACAGAAATAGGCAACCGATGGACGAGTAGTATCTTTAGGTTCAGCCATATAGGCCTTGAAACGACTAACCACATCATTGACCTTGTTCATGATGCGAGGATCATTGGCGATGTCCTGCAACTGGTCATAGTTCATGGTTTCGAGCATAGCTACTGGATTGTGACCTGTACTACGCCACAAATCGATATCCAGTTCGCGCCACAATTTGCGGGCATTCGTATCCCACGACCACCAAAGGTTGTGGGCCACTGTACCTAAATCCACTAATTCGGCGGGAAGCTTAGACTTAATGGTAATATCACGCCAAGCTGGGGCGTTCGTGTTACAAACCTGTACTTTCATAACTGAGTTATTTTATAGGTGAATAATATGCTAAGGGAAATTAAAGGAAATGACAGAGAAGTGACAGAGAAGTGAAAGGGAAGTGACAGAGAAGTGACAGAGAAGTGACAGAGAAGTGACAAGGACGTTTGCTACTGCTATCGCGAGTAATTTCCGACACCCCAATTTGCCCATTCTGCCCATTAGACCCATTTAAATAGCAAGGGCCAATCTCCTTCCCTCGGGAAGGACGGGATGGGGTCAACCCAACCTCGCCATCACTTTCTTCAATGCCATGTCGTAACCCTGGTTGTAGAACTTGATGAAGTTCTTCCACTCGGCGCGATTGGCAATCTTGCGGGCCTCCTGTCGATAGACCTTAACCTCGGAGGCAGGGACATCGCACATGTCGATGACCAAGTCGGCAATGCGGTTGACCACCTCCTCGTAACCTGAGTCACTGCGAGGCACAACGGCGACACCATCTTCGAGGCGAGCGCCCTTGCCGATGCTCTTGCACCACATACCGAAACCGGACAGGCTGGTCGTGATGGTGGGCACACCGAAAGCGCACGACTCCATCGGGGTGTAACCCCATGGTTCATAGTAAGATGGATAGACGGTCAAGTCCAATCCAGCCAACAACGAATAGTAGTTGCGATTGAGCAAACCGTCGTCGCCATTCAGGTAGCAAGGTATATAGACCACCTTGACCTTGTCCTGCGGCTGGTTCTGGAAGCCCAACTGATGGATGCGGTTCAAGATGACATCCTCAAAGTAATTATGTACGGCATGCGTGAAGACCGGATCGCTGCATCCTGAGGTGAACGAAGCATTGCTTTCCAATCGACCACGCACATCGGCACGCGGCTCCTGCACCCAACCGGGCACCATGATGAAAGCCACCACCTCACGCTCCACCTGACGGCTGCGTAGGCGTGCCAACGTATCGAGGAAGACGTCGATGCCCTTGTTCTTGTACTCGCAACGACCGGCGGTACCGATGAAGAGAGCATCCTCCGATGGTTTCTGGCCGGTGAGGCACTCCACCAGACGACTGAACACCTGTCGGCTCTCCTTGCGCGTGCGGTTGAAAGCTACGCCACGGGGCACGAAGTCACTCTCGAAGCCATTCGGTGTCACCAACGGCATACGTTCCAGCAACTGGTTACACTCGGCAGCGGTGATGTCGCTCACCGTGGTAAAGCAGTCGGCCATCTGGGCAGCACGTTTCTCGACGCTGTGCTTGCTGGTCATGTTCAACTCATCTGCCATCTGGTCGCCATTATAGCCTTGCAGATAGTCGTAGAGCGGTTTATTGTTGCCACAGATACTACGTCCGACGCAGGTAGCGTGGGTCGTAAACATCGTCGCAATCGTAGGTACGTTATGATGCAGATAGAGCACGCCCATGCCGGTGGTCCACTCATTGAAGTGGGCAACCACCTTGCTGCGCTGCGGACAGAGGTGCTTGTAGAGACTCTCGATGACGCAAGCTGCGGCATAGGCGAAGGTGCAACCCTCATCGTAGTCGCCATAGCCGGCCAAAGAGTTGACACCATACCACTCCCACATCTTGCCATAGAAGGCATTCTTCTGTGAATAGAACGAACGGAAATCGACCAGCACCACCTGCGGTTTTCCGGGCACGTCCCATCGTCCTGCCCTGACTTTCAATCCCTTAGACCGAGCACGTTCTGCCCACTCCGTCAGGGAAGCCGATGCTTCGGGCACGAAGAAAGGAGACTCCTGATTGTACCAGATGTCGGGACCGACAAAGACAAGTCGGTCGCCCAGCTGCTCCTTCAGCGTGGCCGCCTTGGTAGAAAGCACTGCATAGATACCACCTACCTTGTTGCAGACCTCCCAGCTGACTTCGAACAAAAAATCGGGGGATAATATCATATCTTTCATGTATATCTTCTTTCGCTGTACGTGTCTTTCTCCTATTATATACTATAATTATTATTTAAAGAGATTCCTCGCTTCGCTCAGAATGACCTTCATAAAGGGTATTAAAAGAGAAAATACACGTCACATTCTACTACAGTAAACCAAAATATCGTACGACGATTATCTTGGATTTACCCTTATCTGAATTATTGGTAGCCTTTGCCTACCTTGAGAAACATTTGGGTTCAAATCTTTATAATCATACAAACTGAAAACACGACAAATTCATGTAATCACCTTGGACGTTGCAAAGATAGAGAGAATTGCTGAATATTTAACAATTCTATAACATTTATTTAACGTTTTCTGCAAATAATAAACATTTCTTAACACTTTAATAAGTGCCGTTTACATTTTTTAACTATATTTTCTCCGCTTTTGGCTATCATTTTGAACGAACGGGAACCAAAAATGGATAATATACTATCGCCAGAACCAGTACAATCGGTTTCCAAGTTGTTTCCATGCACCCCTCCTTGCACCACAATAAGCCTCCTCCTATCCCTTTTCGACATCACCCCACTCCCCCACCTTCAACTTTCCTTCAATCCACCTTTGCCCCACCGTTGACCCCACCTTGCGATGAGGGTCGGGTATCGATTGGGTATTGATTGAAGCAAGATTGGCGTAAGGTCGAATCGACTGAAATCAATTACCGAATATAAACCAAATATAAACCGAAATCAAACCCTATCAAAAGCGCGAGATAGGGGCAGCCTAAGAACGAAAGAGGAAGAAAAGGGAAAGGACATATTCAATGCATATTTATACAACACCTTCAAGCAGAGCAACAGCAACCAAGGATTGAATAAAAATAACAAAATGATACAAAAGCGGAATATTCGGCTGCAAAAATCGAGAAATTTATAAAATTACAAGAAATATTTAGTCGAAAGTTTTGGTATATTTATAGAATATTATTACCTTTGCGCGCTCTAAAAATATAACAAACCAAACTTATTCACAAAAAAAGATGAAAAAAACATGCGTTACTTTGTGCGCATTGTGCTCGTTCGTAGCCATGCACGCACAAACAACATTTACTGAAGACGGAACAACCTATACCGTCACAGGAGGAAAAACAGTAGAAATCACAGAAGGCTACAAGAAGGATGCTTTCCTGACCGTACCAGGCTCAGTAAAACATGACGGCGTGGAATATACCGTCACCGCCATCGGCGAAAAGGCCTACCAATGGGGCAGCGCCTTGGACGTCACTATCCCTGGCAGCATCAAGAAGATTGGCCACTCGGCCTTCCAGTACACCTCGGTGGAAAATATCACCTTCAACGAGGGTCTGGAGGAGATTGGTGCCTACGCTTTCAGCAGCAGCAAGTGTACCGAGTTGGAGATTCCATCTACGGTGAAGCGTATCGGCGAGAGCGCTTTCTTCGGCAGCGAGGGTAACCCAACCTTGACAAAACTGACTCTGCACGAGGGTCTGGAGGTGATTGGCAATGCCGCCTTCTATGGCAATGCCATTCAGGAGTTGGAGATTCCTGCTTCGGTCGATTCCATCATCGGCACCGCCTTCCTTTGCAGCTCGAAGTTGGAGAAACTGACCTTGCACGAGGGTCTGGTATATATCGGTAAGGGTGCTTTCAATAACTCTGCCACCGTCCTGAAGAGCAAGAACACCACCCTGACCGAGGTCAACTTCCCATCGACCCTGAAGACCATCGACACCGAGGCATTCTTCAAGATGCCTTTGACATCATTGAACATCCCTGCCTCGTTGGAGACCTTGGGTGACTGCGCTTTCTCCGACACCAAGATTGCCAGCATCACCGTTGATCCTGCCAACCAGAATTTCAAGGTGCAGGACAACCTCCTCTATAGCAAGGACAACAAGGTACTCTACCTCGCTCCTGTCAGCGGCGTGACCAACGTCACTGTTGCCAAGAACTGTCTGGGCATCGCAGGCGGCGCCTTCTGGAACTCCGCTTTGCAGAGCATCCAGTTGCCTGACGGTCTGTTGGCTATCGGCTACGGCGCTTTCTATGGCACGGGTCTGACCAGCATCAACTTCCCAAAGGCATTGACTTATATTGATGACCAAGCATTTGCCTTCACCAAGATCAGCGACCTGGTTTTCCCAGACAACCTGGCATACATCTTTGAGGCCACTTTCTTCCAGTGCAGCCAGTTGAAGAGCGTCACCTTCCCTTCTAACATTCAGGGCGTTGACCGCCGTGCCTTCTATGGTTGCAACAACCTGGAGAAGGTCATCTGCAAAGCCTCTACCCCACTCAAGTTGAACGACAGCTACGAGGGCGAGGAGATCTTCACTACCGCTCCCAAACTGATTGTACCTAAGGGTTGTAAGGCAGCCTACACGTCGAACGAGAAGTTCTACAAACCCACGCTGGGCACCTACGACAACAATTTCCCTGTCTATTTCTGGAACGTTCAGGAGAGCGAACAGGGCGTATTGACAGCTGAGTCAACTACACCAGCCAACGGCGATGCCCTCGGCAAGTACCAGTACTCAACCGTGACTGTAACCTTCCCCGAGAATATTCAGTTGACCGGCAAGACTCCTAAGGTCTATTTCCGTCCCAAGGATGTTGTCTATCCTTCTGCTTTGGAACCAGAGGATTGCGGCGCCACCGTCGAGACCGGTAGCACCCTTCGCATTTGGATCAACGACATGGATGGTTGGACAGACGGCTTCATGCCAAAGGCTGACGAGATTTACTTCATCGTCATTCCTGAGGGTATCGTCAAGAACGAGGCTGGTGACGAGAACGAGCAAATCGTCATCTGGACTTACGGTAGCAAGGAACTGAAGGAGGCCGTCGAGGCAGCGTTGGACATCGACACTCTCGCCATCGACAGCACTGACAACCAAGAGGTTACACGCTTCAACCTGGACGGCACCAAGGCCAGCGCTGCACAGAAGGGCATCCAGATTGTGAAGTATGCAAACGGCACGGCTAAGAAGGTCTTGAGGTTTTAAGGTTGTAAGGGTATGAGGTTATAAGGTTGTGAGGTTATAAGGTTATAAGGTATTTTAGACCTTGAAGCCGAAAACCTTAAACGTCATAAACAACAATAAACTTTGGAGGCAAACACTTGTCGAGAGTGTTTGCCTCCAATCTTTTTATCGACTCGCCAAATTGATTTATTTAAATAAAAAGTTTGCACATATCAAGATTTAGATTTATCTTTGCATCTCAATTAGCACCTCATAACCTCACAACCTTACAACCTCAAAACCTCACTCGTCGCACCTATGAAGATTTCCTATCACCTGCCTGGGTTGTTTGAATTCTATGACCTTTACAAGGTTTTCCTACCTCTGTTCGAAGAGCGCAGGGAGTATTTCTATGACTGGTGCGAGATAGGATCTATCTACGGCGCGCCGAGAGATTGCCTGTGGGGTGGCGGACGTGTCGGTTTTGGTGACGAAGAGCCGAAAGCGGTTTTCGAACTTCTGTCGGAACACAAGATTTCGGCGTGTCTGACATTGAGCAACTCGCTATTGACCGAGGAACATCTGTCGGACCGGAAATGCAACCGCCTGTGCGACCTGTTTGCCAAGAGCGTTGTCCCCACGGGGGTGACCATCCACTCGGACTTGCTATTGCACTATCTACAAGAGCGTTATCCCTCGTTCTACTTTGTCTCTTCGACGACGAAAGTGTTGACCGACTTCCCGCAACTGGCGTCGGAACTGAACCGCGAGGATTTCCGCTATGTCGTGCCCGACTTCCGCCTCAACAAGGAGTTTGCCGCCTTGAACTCGTTGACGGACAGGCAGAAGCAGAAAGTGGAGTTTCTGTGCAATGAGTGCTGTTGGTTCCATTGCTACGACCGCAAGAACTGCTACGAGAACGTCAGTCGGAAAAGCCTCGGCGAGGATTGTCCCGACCATCGGTGTGTATCGCCCACGGCGCAAAGAGGTTACCGGTTCTCGGACGCGATGAAGAACCCCGCCTTCATCGGCATTGACGATATCGTAAACGTCTATGCACCAGCCGGTTTCTCGCAATTCAAGATAGAGGGCCGCAGTCTGGGCAGCGCCATCATCCTGGAGTTCCTGCTCTACTACATGACCAAGCCCGAATACCAACTTTTGGTAAGAGAAGAGGTGTATCTGGATAGCTCGCTGGATTTATAGACCAACACCCATCACGTCAAAAAGAACTATTGACGGAAAAAGCAAGGTCGAAAAGAGAAAAGGGAAACGAAGCAAAAAGTAATTTTTGCCTTGGATTTTGGTAAAAAACAGCTATTTTTTGCCTTGGATTTTGGTTTTGCCTTGGATTTTGGTAAGTTTTTAAAGATTTTTGCCTTGGATTTTGGATAAATTACTAATTTTGCACCCCCAAAACAGAAAAAACATAATTAATATTTCAAAGATTCGTATGAAAAAGATATCCGCCATTGCATTATCTTTTTGCCTACTGGCCACTTTCGCCAGTTGCGAAGAAGAAGAAGAAAATAAAATCACCGGAGTTGACAACATGTTTGGAGATTATTCGATGACCGATATCCATTGGAGTGGCCTCGCAGTTGACATCAACAGAGACAAAATCGGCCGTTGGGAGTTAATTGACGAGTTTAAGAAACAGTTCGGATATTACGAACCAAGCTACATCGCACACATCGAACAGGAAGAATCGGAATACTCGAACGACAAAGAAGTAAAATTCAATTTCGTTGTTCCCTACCCTCACTATTACATTTCATCGGAGGGCGAATGGATATGTTCTTGCATCAAAGAACTCAAAATGACATTACGTACAAGCAGTAAGTACGTCAACCAGAATACGTTGTCCGCCATCCAAAATTTCAAAATCCAAGAGGACATCGACAACGATGATCCATTCTTGGCGAACATCACGGAAATGGGAGCTGTGGTAATAGACTTTGAAAAACGTATTTTTAAAGTCAGGATACATTGCAAACTTCCACACTACTCAGGCGAACAACAAGAATTGAGTGAATCCTACCTTTACTACACCTTCGTCGGTGACAAGAAGTAATAACAAAGGCGAGCAAAGAATTAGAGATGTTTCAACTCCGCTCAACATTGACATTTAGAACATGCCTAATAAAAAATGCTGCGACTGGTCGGTCACAGCATTTTTTCATATTCTTTGGCAGCAGCGCAAAGGTCATCGTACCACTCTTGGCCGAAACGGCGGATGAGGGCATCCTTGACACATTGGTAGAGCCGGACGTTGAGACGACGGCCCTGTCGGACGGCGCAACCACACATCTCAGGTTGTTCGTCGTAGTTGACTGCCAGATAGTTACCTAACTGCTTGAGGCGAACGGGGTAGAGATGGCAGGAGATGGGTTTCATGAAAGGTTCCTTGCCATCGCGGTAGGCAGGATGGGTGCGGAACTTACCTTCGCGGAAAGCTTTCTCAATGGCACACAGGCAACTACCTGTCGGTACATGGGCCGCCTCACACTCGGCATCGGAGGGGTAAGTGCAGAACACACAGTCGCGGCCATCGACCACCGAAGTGGTCCAGTCGCCCGCCGAATCCTTGAAGAAAGGACCTTGCTCCCGAATGACCTGTTGAGCACGGGGAGTGAGTGCCTCCCACACCACGTCCACCATAGCGCGCATCACCTCCAATTCCTCTTCATCCAAGGGGGCGCCACTCTCGCCTTCGGAGTTGCAGCACCCACCCTTGCACTTGTTGAGGTCACAACAGAAAGCCTCACGCAAGAGGTCTTCACTGACCAAAGAATCTTGAATAGCGAACATATATTTTTTGGAAGTTAACAGGGAGTTAAAGGGAGTTAACAGGCTATCGCCTGTGGAGTTAACGGACGTTAGAAACGGTTGGCTAAAAGGCTCGGCGAGCCGCTAAAAGTGCTTCGCACGCTAATGGCCTTCGGCTCTAAACCAAACACGAAGTATCAACACGAACGAAGTGAGTATTAACACGAAGTATTAACACAAAGTATTAACGCGATAGCATTAACACGAACGCAGTGAGTATTAACACGAGCGCAAGCGAGTATTAACACGGAGTATAGTACTCCGTACTCGACTCCATTTTCTTTACGTACTTCACTACCTGAATAGTGATAGGAAGGACGATGATTTCGTAGAGCGTCTTGAGCACAATCTGAAGAAGCATCACCTGGAAGATGTTGACGACCGACATCTCGCCTGCCATGACGAGAGGCATGAAACAGATGGGGAAGAAGATGATGGAATCGACGCCCTCACCCACTACCGTCGAGAGAATGGCACGCAGAGAAAAGTGGCGAGAACCATCACGGTCGTGCATCATCTGCATCACTTTGGCATTGGCCAAGGAACCCAAGATAAAAGAGAGCATCGAAGCACACATAAGAACGACGGCGCGACCACCATCGATGCGGAAAATGGTATTGAAAGCCGCTGTTGAAGAATCGTCGCTACTGGGCAAAGCGACTGCCAAAGCACCCGCCAGGACGACCAAAAGATTCATCAGGAAACTCGTGATGATGATGCGACGGGCGGCACGGAGACCATACACCTCGGTGGTGACATCGCCAATGATATAGGTAATCGGGAACAGAAGCAAGCCGCCCGTGAAGCGGATATCGCCCAGCCATTCGCCCGTTATCTGCTTAGAGGTCAGGATATTACTTGCCACGAAACAGGTAGCCGACAACACACCAAGTGCCATGTAGAGAGATGACACCTTCGAACCGGCTTGGTTCTTCATCCAAGCCTTTGCACTCATAATTTTCTTCGTCATTTCTTGTTTTTTACGAGGTTAAATCTGGAATACTCGGGCAAGCCAGCAAAGTCGTTATATGCACCTTATTTCTTCTCCGACTTTCGGTTTGCCAGTAGATTTCGGGGCGCAAAGTTAACAACAAATCTCTAATTTTCAAAGGAAAAGTTCTAAAAAGTGTGCAATAACGATTTTTTTGGTAGATAAATTTGGGGAATTGACCCAAAATAAGTATATTTGCGCCTGTAACCCAATATACCCATTTTGTTCTGATCCATGCTAAGGAACGTAGTATTCTCTCTCCTGTTGCTGACGAACGCCTCCATAGGACTCCTTCCTGCCACCGAGCTTCACACCAGTTCGGAACGTTCTCTGTATGAAGTCATTAAGGAGGCACGCGAATTGCATCGAAAGGGAGACAGCACGACCATCAACATTCACTTGGCACCGGGCAAATACACCCTGGAGAAGACATTGGTGCTCCGTCCCGAAGACAGTCATATCCGTCTGGTGGGTGCCCGAGATGCACAAGGAAATCCCCAAGTAGAGGTGTCTGGTGGCCTGGAACTGAAGGGTTGGAAGAAAGAGGGAAAACTTTGGAGTTGCCCCGTGCCCGAGTTTCAGGGTCGTCCGTTGGAGTTCCGCCAACTCTACGTCAACGGGCAGAAGGCCATTCGCGCCAAGGATGTAGCGAAGTGGGACGATATGAGTCGCGTGCTGAGTCAAGACAGGAAAGGACAAGTGCTTTATGTACCCTCCACCCCCGCCTTGAGAAAACTGATGAAGCAAGGGGTGGACCATGCCGAGATGGTGCTGCACGAGATGTGGTGCGTCTCGGTTTTGCGCGTCGAGAGTCTGCAACAAGTGGGTGACTCCGTAGCCGTACGGTTCCATCAACCCGAGGCGGAGATTCAGTTCTCCCATCCGTGGCCCTCGCCCCTCTGCCATGACCGACCAAAAGGGTGGAATGCCTCGCCTTTTTACCTGACCAACCACAAAGCGTTGTTGGACGAACCGGGCGAGTGGTATCTGGACCTACAGAAACAACGAGTCTATTACTACCCTCATAATAACCAGATAATAGAACAAGCCATCGTGCCCGTCACCGAGACGTTGCTCACCATCGAGGGTACGTTGGACCGCCCCGTCGAAGACATTACCGTCGAAGGCATCACCTTCAGTCACAGCACATGGCTCCGCCCCTCTCGGCAAGGACATGTCCCCCTGCAAGCAGGTATGCCTCTCACCGAAGCCTATCAATTTGAGGCACCCATGCCACGCACGGACAATTTCGATCTGGACAACCAAGGCTGGTTGGAACGACCTGCCGCAGCGGTGAAAGTGCTGGGAGCCAAAGAGATCCGCTTCCGCCATTGCCACTTTGAGCACTTAGGCAGCACGGGCATCGACTACCAATGGGGCACGCAGGGAGGCGAAGTAAGTGACTGCACGTTCGCCGATATCGCCGGCAACGGGATTGTGGCAGGCACCTTTGCTCCACAAGGAGAAGAGACCCATCTGCCCTACAACCCCTCGGACCGTCGGGAAGTGGTTACCGCGCTGAAAGTGAGCCACAACGACATCCACGAGATAGGTACCGAGGACTGGGGGTGCGTAGCCATCGCCGCGGGTCATGTAGCCGAGATGCACATCGCCAACAACACAATACGACGGGTGCCCTATACCGCTATCTCGTTGGGTTGGAGTTGGAACGCCAAACGAAGTTGCATGCACGACAACAAAGTGTATGACAACGACATACAGCAGTTTGCCCTGCACATGTACGACTGCGCCGGCATCTACACCTTGGGCAATCAGCCTGGCACCGAGATTTACCACAACCGCATCAGCGACATCGGCAAACCCAGTTATGCCCACGACCCCGAACATTGGTTCTGGATATATACGGACGAGGGGTCGTCGAACATTCAGGTGCACGACAACTACTGTCCCACCGACAAGTTCCTACAGAATGCCAACGGACCTTGCAACGTGTGGAAAGACAATGTGCAGATCCTTCTGCTCACTCCCGAGAACAAGCCGAAGGCCAAGGACCTGCTGTTGCGCGAAGAAAACAAGCCGAGGGCGATACCGGTCAATGACAATTAAAAGTTAAAAGTTAAAAATGAAAAATTAACAATTGTCAGCTAACTCCCGAAGCGAAGCGATAACTCCAGCGAACTTCCAGAGCAAAGCGTTAACTTCCCCCCCCCCAAAAAAAAGCACTTACTTTTCTCTAAATATATGAACGTTAAAGAACTCACATTGCAGAGTGCAGTAAACCGCAAGCGGCTTATGGAGATAGTCTATAATGCCAAAGCCGGTCACATCGGAGGCGACTTGTCAAGCCTCAACGTCATGACAGCACTCTATTCGGACATCATGAACATCAGTCCGGCACAGGTCAAGGATCCCAACCGCGACCGATTCATTCTCAGCAAAGGGCATTGTGTGGAGGCCCTCTATACCGTACTGGAAAGTCGCGGTTTCATAGCTCCCTCGTTGACCAACACCTTAGGTAAGTTCGGGAGCGTGCTGAGTGGACACCCCACCATCGAGGTGCCAGGCATCGAAGTCAACTCGGGTGCCTTGGGACACGGACTGAGCATCGGCGTGGGTATGGCCATCGCCGCTAAAATGGACAAACGCAACTACAAGACCTACGTCCTGATGGGCGACGGAGAACAGGGCGAAGGCTCTATCTACGAAGCCGCTATGGCAGGTCACCAATACAAACTCGACAACCTGGTCGCTATCATCGACCGCAACCACTTGCAGATATCGGGCAACACCGAAGATGTCATGGCATTGGACAGCATCCCGACACGTTGGAGCGCCTTCGGATGGGACGTCAAAGAGATGAATGGTGACGACATGCAGAGCATCAAGGATACTTTTGCAAACATTGATTACAACAACGGGAAGCCCCACCTCATCGTCAGCAATACCACGAAAGGCAAAGGCATCAGTTTCATGGAGAATGTCGCCTCTTGGCATCACGGTATGCCCAACGAGGAGCAATACCAGCAGGCTATGGTGGAACTGAACCAAGCGATTGAAGAGTTGAAGCCCCAGTTATAATTTATAGTGGCTATTGAGACGATAGTAACTATAAAATACTAAAAAAGAAAACACATGTTTGCTTGTAGAAAAAGTTTTACAGATACTCTGTTGGCATTGGCCAAAGAGGACAAAGATATAGTAGCCGTCACTACCGATGCACGTGGTTCTGTCACCTTGGGTGACTTTGCCAAGGAACTGCCGGAGCAGTTTGTCGAGTGCGGTATTGCAGAACAAGATGCCGTGGGCATTGCCGCCGGTCTGGCTCATTCGGGCAAAAAAACCTTCGTGTGTGGCCCCGCCTGCTTCTACGTGGCACGCAGTTTGGAACAGGTCAAAGTGGATTTGGCCTACAGCCGCAACCCAGTCACTATCTTGGGTGTGAGCGGCGGCGTAGCTTACGGCGCATTGGGTACGACCCACCACTCGTTGCACGACATGGCTGTACTGCGTTGTTTCCCGGGCATGAGCATCTGTCTGCCTTGTGACGGTCGGCAGACCGAGAAATTGGTCAAACTGTTGGTCGATTATCCCCAAGCCTGCTATGTACGTGTCGGACGAGCTGCCGTGCCGGATGTCTATGCCGACGACAACTTCCCGTTCGAAGTGGGCAAAGCCAACCTGTTGATGGATGGCAAAGACCTCACGATCATTGCGGTAGGCGAAACGGTCTATCATGCCCAACAGGCGGGTATCGAGTTGGCCAAACAGGGTATCTCAACCCGCGTCCTGGACATGGCTTGGATCAAGCCATGCGACAAAGAGGCTGTCCTGAAAGCGGCTCGCGAGACAGGTCGAATCATCACCGTCGAGGAACACTCCAAGTTCGGAGGCCTGGGGGCCATGGTGTGTGAGATTCTTTCCGAGAACCCGGTTCCTGTCCGCATCCTCGGCATTCCAGACGAAGACGCCATTCATGGCACCAACAAGGAGATTTTCCACCACTATGGTATTGATACCGAGGGAATTGTCAAGAGTGCGTTGGATTTCATAAAGAGATAAGACCCCCACCCAAATTGCCCCTCGGCTAAAGCCTCGTCTTCTCGCGGAGGGTTATCAACCTTCCTAATTGCTGCGAGGACCCCGAGGGGAGGCGATTGTCCCCAAAGGAAGGTAATTTGTAATTCGTAATTTGTAATTATCGCTTATGATTCTCGCCATAGATCAAAGTACAAGCGGAACCAAGGTGATGCTCTTCAACGAAAAGTTGGAAATGTTGAAACGCATCAACAAGGCGCACCAGCAATATTACCCTCAGCCAGGTTGGGTGGAGCATGATGCCGAAGAGATCTACCGTAATGTGGTGGAGGGCATCCAGGAACTCCTGACCGACAGTCCAGAGGTGGTCGAAGCCTTGCACAAAGACCCTACCTCGTTGAGCCTCAGCATCACCAACCAACGCGAGACGGTAGTGGTGTGGAACAAAACCACGGGCAAACCCATTGCCCATGCCGTCGTTTGGCAATGTCTGCGTGGCACGGAATATTGCAACGCGCTCAAGGCAGACGGCAAAGGTCCGATGGTACAAGAGAAAAGCGGTCTGATCATAGACCCATACTTCTCGGCCTCTGGAGCACAATGGTTGTTGGACCACGTTGAAGGAGCTCGCGAATCAGCCCAACGAGGGGAACTGCTGATGGGTACCATGGAATGTTGGCTGATTTGGAAACTGACAGGTGGACGCCGTCATGTGACCGATGTGACCAACGCCTCCCGTACGCTACTGATGAACATCCATACCTTGCAGTGGGACAAGGAGTTGATGGAACTCTTCTCCATCCAGGCCTCCATGCTGCCCGAGATTCTGCCTTGCGACAGTGTGTTCGGAGAAACCGACATCGAAGGGTTGTTGCCCCACCCTATCCAGATAGCAGGTGTGTTGGGTGACAGTCACGGTGCCCTAGCCGGACAGATGTGTTTCGAAGCCGGGTTGGGCAAAGCCACCTACGGAACAGGATCGAGCGTGATGGTCAACATCGGTGAACAGTACAGCTCCGCGCCACAAGGACTGGTGACAAGTGTGGCATTTGCCGCTGCTGGCAAGTGTTTCTATGCCTTCGAAGGCAATATCCATTGCACAGGTGCCACCCTCAAGTGGTTGCAGGAACAGATGCAACTCATCTCTTCACCTGCCGAAGTCGAGGAAGCGGCCCTCTCGGTGAAAGATAATGGCGGAGTCTATTTCGTTCCCGCTTTTGCCGGACTGGGTGCCCCCTGGTGGGATGCCGAAGCAAGAGCCGCTATCGTAGGTATGAGCCTGGCCACAACACGGGCACACATCCTGCGCGCCGCCTTGGAGAGCATTGGTTATCAAGTGAATGACCTCATTCAAGCCATGACCCAACAGGCAGGCATCGCCCTCAAGGAGATCCGAGTGGATGGGGGGCCGACGCGCAATGCCACGTTGATGCAGTTCCAAGCTGACCTATTGGGCGTACCCGTCAATTGCAGCGATGTGGAAGAGGCCTCGGCCCTGGGTGCTGTCGTAATGAACGTCCTAGCACGAGGTGTTTACGCCAACATGGAAGAGGTGGCCAAGTTACGTCGCTCCCGTTGGACCAGACAACCGCAAGCCAACCGAACCCTCATCCGACAATGGGTGGAAGGATGGCACAATGCTGTCCGAAGAGTAAGAAATTAACTATCAATCAAGAAAACAGTTAGAACATATATTATGAATATTGTCAACAAGAAGCCGTGTTTCGGCATTATCATAGGAACGAGAGCCTACTTCAACAGCGCTTTGGCTAAAGATGTACGCAAGGAATTGTTACGCATCATGGATGAATGTGGTTATGACTACGTCATCCTGCCCGAAGACGCTACCACTACTGGGTCAAGTTCTATCGAAACCCGCGAGGATGGATTGAAAGTTGCTGCTCAGTTCAAAGAGAACCGCGAGCGCATTGACGGCATCATCGTTGCCTTGCCCAATTTCGGCTACGAGATTGGCATCATCAATGCCATCAACGAGGCCAATCTGAATGTACCTGTCTTGGTTCAGGCATACGACGACTACAACGACAAGGTCGATTTGGACCATCGCCGCGATGCCTTCTGTGGCAAGATTTCGGTCTGCAACAACCTGTATCAATACGGTATCCCCTTCAGCGACACCACGTTGCATACCTACGACATTTATGACCCGTTGGTCAAGGCCGACATTGTGAAGTTCGCTGCCACCTGCCGCGTCGTGAATGGTCTGCGCCATTGCCGCATCGGCCAGATTGGTACCCGTCCTCTGGGTTTCAATACTTGCCGCGCCTCCGAGAAACTCTTGCAGCGCTCCGGCATCACCGTAGTGCCTGTTGACCTGAGCGAGATACTCTACAACGCCGAAAAGGTGGCCGACGACGACCCCAAGTTCCTGGAGAAGTTACAGAGCATCCCGAACTACGCCAAGGTGTCTGAACAGTACCAAGATAAGTTGCGCGTTCAGGCAAAGTTCGGCGTGGCTGTCGAGAACTGGATGGAGGCAGAGAAAGTCGATGCCGTTGCCATCCAATGTTGGGACAGCTTGGAACAGAACTATGGTTGCGCCGCTTGCGTCACCATGTCGATGTTGTCCGACAAACTGATACCAGCGGCCTGTGAGACCGACTTGGCAGGTGCCGTCTCCATGTATGCTCTCACCCTCGCCACCCAGCAACCCGCTGCCTTGGCCGACTGGAACAACAACTTTGCCCAAGACCGCAACAAGTGTGTCTGCACCCATTGTGGCAACTTCCCCAAGGGTTTTGTGGGCAACGACAACCTCAAGTTAGGTCCTCTCGGCGTATTGGGTCGCACCCTGGGCAAGGTACGTACCTTCGGTGCGGTCTATGCCAAAGTGGAAGAGGGTCCATTTACTTTCTTCCGCATCTCGACCGATGACCCCAAAGGCATCATCAAAGCTTACTTGGGCAAGGGCGAGTTGACCAACGATCCTTACGGTATGGATGGTTGCATTGCCGTCACCAAGGTGGACAACCTGCAAGGATTGATGAAATATATTTGCCACAACGGCTTCGAACACCATGTTGCCTTGGTACGCAACGATGTCGTTGAGATAGTTCAAGATGCCTTGGAGAACTATCTGGGCTGGAATCTGTATATACATAAATAATATATAAACAGTTTTTGCGTCCGCGCAAGACTAAAAAATCAACTATTTCATTATGGCACAATCTTCATTACAAAAAACTCTTTTGGCCTCTGTCTGCAACTTCCTGGCAGCAGGTGCCATTGTAGCCGGTGGTAGTGGTTTGAAGTACTGGGAACAGTACCTTAGCCTTACCGCCATCGACTCAGGTTGGGTGAACGCCCTCTCTGCCAATGGTATTGGTGCTGCTGTCGGTGCATTCTTTGGCGGCTTTTTGGCCGACCGTTATGGCCGCAGTAAAGTTTTCTCATTCAACATGCTCTTCTATATGTTGGGTACGTTGCTCATCATGTCTGCCACCAGCTATGCACAGTTGCTGACAGGTACTGTCGTCACAGGTATTGCCGCTGGCGTCAGTGTACCAGCCTCTTGGACCTACATCTGTGAGTGTTCTGGCACAGGACATCGTGCACGTAACATCGCCATCAGCCAGGCAGCATGGGGTCTTGGTCCTGCCTTCGTCCTCTTCCTCAGTTACATCTGGGCTCCTGGTGGACCAGGCTTTGACGTTGTGCAAGGCATTGCCGACAGCTTCGGCGTCCGTGCTAACCGCACTTTCGAGGTCAATGTCTTCATGCCTCGTATCGTCTTCGCCATCCTGTTTGTCGTTGCTTTCCTGGCATGGATGTTCCAGCGCCACTTGGAGGCTTCCCGTGAGTGGGCTGCCAACCGTGACAGCATCAATCGCAACGAGTCACTGTTCAAGCACTTGCCCGCCCTCTTTGTCGGCAAGTTCGGCAAGACCATGTTGGCATTGATAAGCATGTACCTGACTTGGAACCTCGTTGCAGGTGCCATGGGCTTCTTCCAGGGTCACATCTACGAGACCGCAGGCAAACTGTCGAGCGTGATGACCAACCGTCTGTTGGCCGACCAGTGGCTCGTCACTGTGATACTGACTGCTGTCGGTGCTTTCTTCATCGACCGTTTCCAGCATCGTACGCTGCTGCTTGTCTTCTCGCTGGTAGGCTGTCTCACCTGGTTGATTGTTGCCCTTATCGGCATTGGCTCTTACGCAGGCATGATCTTTGTCACCGTCCTGTGGGCTATTCAGGCAGGTATTTCAGTACAGTTGTTCTTCGCCCTGTGGGGTGTTGAGCTCTTCCCATTCACCTACCGTGCAGCCGCTATCGGTGTTATGTTCTGCATCGTCCGTCTGCTTTCAGGCATAGGCGGTCTGGGCTTCTCTTTCTTGTGGGCAAGCATGGGCGACGACGCCATCAATTATGGTTCCATCGTCATGTTCGTCTTCTTGGCAGCATCTACCTACATCGGCTGGAAGATTGCTCCTGAGACCCGTAGCAAGAGCCTTGGCGATATCTCCGAAGAGCGTTATGGCAAATAACCTCCGCGAATGAGTAAATCACAATGGATATGGTTCCCCGGCGACAGAGAAATCTGGCTGGGGAACGATTTTAACAACCGCCGCACAGAACGCGGCGCCATGTTTCCTCCTTTCTGGAAACAGGACAGCCACTGGCAGACGGTTGAATTCTCCAAGGAGTTCACTCTCCTTCAACCAGATACCCTCCACATCTTTGTGGAGGGCATCTATAATTTTATGGTCGATGGCAAACTCCAGTTCGGCCAACCTCAGACTTGGCATCTGGAGGCGGGCGTGCATCGACTGAACATCAAAGTACACTGTCTCTCGGCTCCTCCCTCATTATATATATATGGAGAGCGACCCGATTGTCCTGCCAACACCGACACAACGTGGCGCGTGACCTGCGAAGACAAGATATGGATAGACGAGAACGGTGTCGCCCACGGGTCGGGCATTTACTTGGAACCAGGCCATTGGTCCCATTGCGATGACCCGAACACACTACCCTCTCAATTCGAATTACTCCAAACCACAGCCCAAGATGCCGTCTCTCATCGACCTGTCCAACTCGAGGACGGCCGCACTGCCATGCTCTATGACTTTGGCAAAGAGACCTTTGGCTACATCCTGTTGCACAAAGCAAAAGGTGCTATTTCTATCTTTTACGGAGAAAGCGAGGCCGAAGCTCTCGACCGAGAGTTTTGCGAGACATTAGACCACCTTCAGTTGCCCGAAAGCGGAACCAATTTATATCAAATAAGTGGTTCAAAAGCATTCCGTTACGTTCTGGTCGTCGGACAAGTTGAAAAGGTCACGATGCTCTATGAATACCTTCCACATGACGAAGCGACGTCGGGCAGTTTCACCTGCTCGGACGAAGAGCTCAACCGCATCTGGCAAGTGAGTGCCTACACCCTGGATCTCACCACCCGCGAGTTTATGATGGACGGTATCAAACGCGACCGTTGGACTTGGTCGGGCGATGCCATCCAGTCGTACTTAATGAATTACTACCTTCGCTTCGACAGCGAGGCAGTGAAACGTACCATCCGACAACTGCGAGGCAAAGACCCCGTCACGGCACATGTCAACACCATCCTGGACTATACGTTCTATTGGTTCAATGCCTTGGCCGACTATTACCTCTACACGGGGGATGACAACTTCATCCGCGAGGTCTATCCTCGTGCTAAGACCTTGATGGACTATGTCTTAGGTCGTCTCACCGACGAGGGACTTGCCATTGGGCAACCCGACGACTGGGTCTTTGTCGATTGGGTCGATTTCCCCATGCACAAGCGCGGCATCCTCTGTTTCGAGCAAATTCTGCTCTACCGTAGTCTTCAGACCATGCAGCTGTGCGCCGACATCGTAGGCGACCAGAGTCGCAACTACGAAGCGATGGCTAAGGCACTGAAAGTCAAGACCGACCAACTCTTCTGGGACAACGAGAAGAAAGCCTATCTGCATGCCATGGAAGAAGACCCCTCCCCAACCCTCCCGAGGGAGGGAGATTATTCTGCTGCCCATAACTCTGGATCAAGTTGGACCTTGAACACACAGATTACCAAGTTCCCCAACATGATGGCCTTGCTCTATGACTTCGTCGATGCAGCACGCAGCAAAGAGATTCTCGACCACGTCATGCTCAATGCCGACGTTCCTGCCATCACGACCCCCTACATGCGTTTCTATGAACTGGCCGCACTCTGTCAGATGGGCAAGCAGGAGGGGGTCTTGAAAGAGATCAAATCCTATTGGGGCGGCATGTTGCAGGAAGGTGCTACCTCGTTCTGGGAGAAGTACAACCCGACGTTGTCACCCTCTCCGAAAGGGGCTGACGGCATCGGTCGCGCCCATCTGGAGATGTACGGCCGCCCCTATGGCAAGAGTCTTTGTCATGCCTGGGGCGCCTCGCCACTCTACCTTTTGGGCAAATATTACTTAGGGGTCATCCCTACCCAACCCGGGTACCGCACTTACGATGTCCGACCTCACTTAGGTGGACTGACCTGGATGCGCGGTGCCGTCCCCACTCCCTTTGGTCCCATCAGTATCAGCGCTGATGCTCAGACACTTACCGTCATCGCTCCACCCAGCATTGGCGAAGGTACCATCTACTGGGGTGACCAATGTGTCACCTTGCAAGCTGGGCAAACAATCACCCTCACCTTGACCGGTGAACGCTAAATAAAAACCACCAAGACACAACATGAAGACACCTAACCAAATCTTCGCCCTCTGTCTGCTTTTGGCCAACACCCTCGGCACATCAGCAGCTCAAGGACTGACCGAAACAACACAAAGTCCCTATGCCGTCATGCACGACGTCCCGATGGGGCAAGTACATTGGACAACAGGCTTTTGGGGCAACCGTTTCGACACGTTCCACCATCACTCTGTCCCGGGCATGTGGCAGACGTGGCAGGACTCCGACCTCTCTCACGGCCTCCGCAACTTCGAGATTGCGGCCGGTGATTGCTCGGGAGAACATGCCGGTCCCCCGTTCCACGACGGAGACATGTACAAGTGGCTGGAGTCGGTCGCCTCGGTCTATGCCGTGACGCACGACCCGCAGTTGGACAGCATCATGGACCATTTCATCGACTTGGTGGTACGCGCCCAACGAGCTGATGGTTACATACATACGCCCGTCATCATCGACGAACGGAACCAAGGCATCGACACCCACGCTCACGTTCCATCGCAGCAAATCATAGGTACCAAGGTAGGTGATACCAACGACAAAGGTGCCTTTGCCAACCGCCTGAACTTCGAGACCTACAACCTCGGCCACTTGATGATGGCAGGCATCGTACACAAACGCGCCACGGGCAAGACCACCTTGTATAATTGTGCCATCAAGGCCACCGATTTCCTGGTGCATTTCTACGAAACCGCCTCTGCCGAGTTGGCCCGTTGTGCCATCTGTCCCAGCCACTACATGGGCGTCGTGGAGATGTGGCGCGAGTCGCACAATCCGCGTTATCTCCAACTGGCTCAACAACTTATCGCCATCCGCGGTCAGGTCAAGGAGGGCACCGACGACAACCAGGACCGTGTCCCCTTCGAGCAACAATACAACGCCATGGGACATGCCGTTCGCTCCACCTATCTCTATGCCGGCGTGGCTGACATCGTGGCAGAAGCGGGTCCCCAAAACACGGACGGTCACGACTGGATGGGCAACCTCCAATCCATCTGGCAGGACATCGTCACCCGCAAGATGTATATCACAGGTGGCTGTGGTGCACTCTATGACGGCACCTCGCCCGACGGCACCAACTATCATCCTGACAGCATCCAGAAGGTACATCAGTCTTTCGGCCGACCCTATCAATTGCCCAACAGCACTGCCCACAACGAGACTTGCGCCAACATTGGCAACCTGCTCTTCAACTGGAGGATGTTGGCCGTGACGGGCGATGGCAAGTATGCCGACATTGCCGAGACCTGTATGCTCAACAGTATCCTCTCGGGCATCTCGCTCGATGGCACGAAGTACTTCTATACCAACCCGTTGCGCCTCAGCCGCGACTTGCCTTACACCCTCCGTTGGCCCAAGGAACGCAAGGAATATATCTCTTGTTTCTGCTGTCCGCCCAACACGTTGCGCACCCTCTGCGAAGCACAGAATTATGCCTACACGGTCAGCGACAAGACACTCACCTGTCAGTTCTATGGCAGCAGCGAAGTGACAGCCAACGTGCCTGGCGTCGGCGAAGTCACCCTACGTCAAGAGACCGACTATCCCTGGGACGGACATGTTCGCCTCACCGTGGTCAAAGTGCCTCGCAAGGCACGTCGCACCGCTTGGACCCTCGCTTTCCGACTCCCCGCCTGGAGTGGTCTGCAAGGCGAAAAAGGGTATCGTTCCACCACCCAGATATGGCGCGAGGGTGACACCCTCAGCATCGACCTCCCGATGCGCACCCGACTGATGGAGGCCAACCCCGTGGTCGAAGAGGCTC